>Ga0256842_1000002_pt1 | contig 243352 bp, 261 predicted proteins | sample 4559240metaG_FD_185973 | JGI IMG/M metagenome (GOLD analysis project Ga0256842, IMG submission 185973) | Hydrothermal vent microbial communities from Guaymas Basin, Mexico - 4559-240 | ecosystem: Environmental > Aquatic > Marine > Hydrothermal vents | place: Mexico: Guaymas Basin | collected... | reverse complement strand
GAGCTCGTGGAGGACATGCGGGAGCGCGGCCTGGGCCGGCCCAGCACCTACGCGCAGATCGTGGAGAAGCTGTTCCGCCGGGGCTACGTGTACGAGACCCCGCGCCGCCGGTGGATCTTCCCGACCTCGCGCGGCGAGGCCGTGTACGAGTACCTGAGCTCGCGGTACGAGGAGTTCGTCTCGGAGGAGACGACGCGAGACCTGGAGGAGCGCATGGACGCCGTCGCGCTGGGTCGGGCGGAGTACCAGGAGGAGATCCAGCGGCTGTACCTGCGGCTGAAGGAGGCCGTGGACGTGCTGTCCTAGGAGTCTCAAGGCGGTGGTCGTCATCCGGTCCATCATCGTCTACTATTTCTCGGAAACAGGCAACACCGAGGCCGTGGCCCGGGCCATCGCCTCCGCGCTGAACGCCGACCTAGTCGAGATCCTCACCGGGAGCGAGCGGGTCGACGCCGACCTGGCCTTCGTGGGCACCCCGACCCACGGCTTCCGCCCCGCCGGCCCCGTGCGCTCGTTCGTCGAGAACAACGACTGGGCCGGCGTCCGCGTCGGCCTCTTCTGCACGTACTCCCTCCACCCGGGGCGGACCCTCCGCTGGATGCGCGAGCGGATCGAGGCCCGCGGGGGCGAGGTCATCGGAGAGCTGAGAATAAAGGGAGAGCACTCCTTCATCCCCGTGCTCGCCCGCGGCCGACCCAACGAGCGCGACCTGCGCCGCGCCCAAGAGTTCGCCCGCACCGTCCTAAGAAGGTTCGAGCGGGGAGCGAGGGAATGAGGAAGGAGGACGTGCTCGAGGAGCTCCGCGAGGTGAAGGACCCTCACACCGGACTCGACATCGTCCAGATGGGCCTGGTCGAGGACGTCGAGGTGAGCGAGGACGAGATCCGCGTCACCATCCGCCCCACGAACCCGTTCTGCCCCTCCGCGATGTTCATCGTGGAGGACGTGAAGCGGGTGCTCGAGTCCAAGTTCCCCGACCGTGAGGTCGACGTCAAGCTCGTGGGGCACGTGCTCTCCGATGAGGAGTGAGGGCGAGTGCGCCCTCTGCGGCGCCCCCGCCTCGAGCTTCCTGGGCGTCTGCCGCGACTGCATCCTGAACCGCTGGGACGAGGCCGAGAAGCACGTGCGCGAGGCCCACGCCCGGGCCCGCCGAGAGCTGGGACTCCCACCGGAACCGCCGCGGGAGGGCAAGCGCTGCGGCGTCTGCGTGAACGACTGCCGCATCCCCGAGGGCGAGCGCGGCTTCTGCGGGGTCGTCGTCAACAAGGACGGCCAGCTCGTCCGAGAGCACCGCGGCCGGGCCTACCTGGACCCGCACCCGACGAACTGCGTGGGGGCCTGGGTCTGCCCGGGCGCCACGTCCGCCGGCTACCCCAAGTACACCGACACCAAGGGGCCCGAGCGCGGCCGGTACAACCTCGCCGTCTTCTACGCCGGGTGCAGCCACCACTGCTTCTTCTGCCAGAACCACGAGCACTGGGTGGAGGAGGAGCGACTCGAGGCCGACCGGCTCGCGCGCCGGGCGCGTGACGAGGACGTGACCTGCGTCTGCTTCTTCGGCGGCGACCCCACGCCGCACTACGACCAGGTCCTGGAGGTCGGGGAGGAGTGGGAGGAGCTGAGCGTCCGGGTCTGCCTGGAGACCAACGGCAGCCTGGACCCGAGGATCATGCGGAGGATCGCGGAGATCTGCTACGAGTCCGGCGGCGGGTTCAACATGGACGTGAAGGCGTACGACCCGCGCGTTTACTACGCCCTCACCGGCTCGGACCCGGAGAACACGTTCAAGAACCTGGAGCTGATCGGCGAGGAGTTCTACCGGGAGGATCCCCCCATCCTGCGACCGAGCGTGCTGATCGTGCCCGGGTACGTGACGCCGGAGGAGGTGGAGAAGATCGCAGAGTTCTTAGCTTCCGTCAACGAAAGTATACCGCTGAAGCTGCTCCAGCACGTCCCCCACTACCACTCCCTCGACCTGGGCTACACGCCCGTCCGCGTCATGCGCGAGTGCAAGCGGGCCGCGGAGCGGCACCTGGAGCGCGTGGAGGCCTGCATTTACCGGTACGCCTGACCGGGGTGACCCGCCTTGACCCTCGTTCTCGCCTACGCCGGCACCGACGGGGCCCTCATCGCCGGGGACCGCCGCACACTCGTCGCCCGGGCCGAGGAGGAGAAGATGGAGGAGCTCGAGCGCAGGCTGTACTCCGGGGACGTCCGCACGCGCGAGGAGTTCGAGGAGCTGGTCGAGGAGCTGGGCATCGACGGGTACGTCGACTTCCACGACGACCGAAAGAAGGTGTGGAAGGTCAACGATGAGGTCCTCGCGGGCGAGGTCGGCGTCCGGTCCGCCCGAGGCGTGCGCCGGCGTCGGGTGTACGTGACGCCCGGTGCTCACGCCTTCGTGGAGCTGGAGGGGGACGAGGTCAAGTCGAAGAAGTTCGGCGGCCCCGTCCTCATCGTGGAGGGTCCCAAGGTGGTGAAGGAGCTCGTCTCCGAGTTCCTGGAGGACCTGGGACGACCGGACCTGGAGACCCTACGGGACTCGCTCGACGACCTCTTCGAGCACGTCGCGTCCGAGACCATCCTGGTGAGCCGGAAGTACGACGTGTACGAGGTGGATGGAAGGGCCGACCCGCTGTCCCGCGCCAGGCTGCAGAGCGCGATCAAGGAGGACATCGAGGAGCTCCGCCGCTACCGCCGCAAGCTGGCGGAGGAGATGCTCAAGCACGTGCGGGAGGCCTACGACCTGCTGGAGGAGGGCGAGGTAGGCGAGGTGGTTGAGGTCGGCACCGAGGAGGAGGGGAAGGGCGTCGAGGAGGAGCCGCCGGAGCGGCGGATCGTGGTCCGACTGGCCGAGGGGGTCGAGGCGCGCTACTGGGGCGACGTCGTGGCCGGTCCCGGGGACACCGTGGTCATGGCCGTGGAGGACCCGGACAAGGTGGAGCCGGGCGATCGAGTGATCGTCGAGGACGGGGAAATGAAGATAGCAGAAAAGGACGTGCCGGTCACGACGGGGTACTCAATCTGCCGGAAGAGGGACTAGACCGGTGGACGGGGCCGTCGATCTTCTTCGCCGGCACCGGCGGCGGCAGGTTCGCGATGATCACGCAGAAGCGCCGGACCGGCGGGTTCCGGATCGAGCTGCCCAACCTCAGGATGCAGGTCGATCCCGGTCCAGGCTGCCTGCTCAGCACCCGGCTCGCCGGCCGGTCGACCACGGCCGTTGACGCGATCTTCGTCTCCCACTCGCACCCGGACCACTACACCGAGGCCGAGGTGCTCATCGAGGCGATGACCCAGGGAGGGACGAAGACCAAGGGCCTGTTCCTGGGCTCCGAGTCGGCCGTGGAGGGGTACCGGGACGAGTCGGGCGATTACGGGCCCGTCATCAGCGCGTACCACCGGGAGCTACCCAAGCGCGTGGTCAGCCTGTCGCCCGGTGACGTCGTCCGGCTCCCGGCTGGGCACCTCGAGGCGACGCCCACGGACCACGGCGACCCGACGGGCATCGGGTTCCGGCTGGAGTACGATGACGGTGTGATCTACTACACGGGCGACACGGCGTTGACGGACGAGCTGTTCGACTGCATCGAGGACGCGACGGTGGCTATCATCAACGTGGTCAGGCCCGGGTCGGACCGCATCCGCGGCCACCTCTGCACGCACGACGTCATCGAGCTGGTGCGGGAGGCGCCGGAGCTGGAGCGGGTGTTCATCACGCACTTCGGGATGAAGATGATCCGGGTGGGCCCGGGCCGGGAGGCCCGCCGGATCGAGCGGGAGACGGGCGTGGAGACGATCGCCCCGAAGGACGGGCGCGCCTACGAGCTCTAGCGCGGCGGTACGCCCGACGCCTCCTCCTTCACGATGACGAAGTCGTCCGGGTCCTCGTCGTAGTTCTTCAGCATGCTCCGGAACGACTTCCCCTTCCACACGAACGAGACTCCACCAATGAGCACGTGCGCGTCCTCGAACTCCTCCTTCGCCCACTCCATGAGGTCGATGGCCATCATCTCCAGGTTCCGCGGGTCCACGATCGTACGATCGGCCCCGCTCTCCTCCGACTCCTTCAGCCCGATGTACACCAGGAACACGTCCTCGCCCCGGGAGACGAGCTCGGACACCGGATCCGGGTCGTCCTCCCTGCCCCGGCGCACGGCCACGTAGATCTCGTCCACGAGGTTCGAGTCGACCCGGGGCGAGACCTCCGACGCGATCTTCTCCGCAATCTCCTCCGGCTTCATCGCTCCTCCTCCCACTCACGCACCGGTTCGAACTCCGCCACGTCCACCTTCTCGGGCAGCCCGTCGTACATCTCCTCGAGCATCTCGAGGCACTCCTCCTTGCTCTCGAACCCCGCCTCCTCGTAGTACCGCTCCGCGGCCTCCTCCGGGTCCAGCCCCTTCTCCACGTTCTTCACCACCGTCTCCACGCACCGCATCGTCCCCGCCTTGAAGTTCTTGAACACGAGCGTGTCACCCGGCTCCAGGTACCTGAACGACCGGTGGTCCGAGGGCCGGATCTCCGCCGTCTTCAGCCCCTCCACGATCAGGTCGAAGAACTCCTCCCGCGTCATGATCTCGATCACGCGCCGCGGCGGCTTCTCGCCCAGTCGCGCCTTCAACCGCTCCACCTCGAACTTCGGGATCCACACCTTCGCCACCTTGTTCTTCAGGTCCAGCTCCTCCAACCGGACGATGATCTCCTCGCCCGGGATGAAGAGCATCTCCAGGTCGACCGGCTCGGGCCAGTCCAGCGCGGCCCGGATGGCGCCGGCCGGTAGGAACACGCCGAACGGGAGGCCCAGCTCCAGCTGGATCCCCTGATCTCCCTTGATCTGGGCCACCACCGCCTCCACGTACTCGCCCACGGCCCGGTGCGGGTCCTTCGCCACCTCGGACCGGCTGAGCACGCGCTCGGGCTCCTCGTTCTCCTCGCTCATTCGCTCTCACCCCCGGGTCGGCCTATCGGGGTCCTCGATCATCTGCCCTCCGCTCCTGCCGGTCTCGTCATCCCCGGTCCGGGAACCCCTCCTCGCCCACCAGCGGGACGAACGCGCACCCACCGTGCCGCTCCTTCTCGATCTTACCATCCTCTGTCTTCTTCACCAACCACAGCTCCTGCATGTGCCGGTCCCCGACCGGGATGACGAGCCGGCCGCCCGGCTTCAGCTGCTCGAGCAGGCTGGGCGGAATGTCCGGGGCGCCCGCCGTCACGAGGATCCGATCGTAGGGCGCCTCCGCGGGGTACCCTTTCGACCCGTCCCCCACCTTAACCTCCACCCACTCGTCGTACCCGGTCCGCCTTAGATTCTCTCGAGCGAACTCCGCCAGCTCCGGGATCCGCTCCACCGTGATCACCTTCCCGTCCGGCTTCACCAGCTCCGCGATCACGGCCGCGTGGTACCCCGAGCCCGCACCCACCTCCAGCACCTTGTCGCCCGGCCGCGGGTCGAGCAGCTCGGTCATCAGGGCGACCATGTGCGGGGCCGAGATGGTCTGACCCTTACCGATCGGCAGGGGCGAGTCCACGTAGGCCCGGTCCCGCAGGTCCTCGGGCACGAACTCGTGCCGGGGCACCCTTCGCATCGCCTCCTCCACGCGCTTCGACCTGATGTAACCCAGCGACTTCAACCGCTCGATCAGCCGCTCCCGGGCGCGGCGGAACACCTCGTCGTCCTCCGCCACGCGCATCCCCCCGGAACCTCGGACCGCAGAGGTTTTTGACGTGAGCCCCTTCCGGCCAGGGGGGTCGCCGGTATGGCCGAGATCCGGCTGGGCCTCGTGGTCACGGAGTTCAACCGGGAGATTACGTACGCGATGGAGGAGCTCGCGGTCCAGCACGCGAAGGACCTCGGGGCCAAGGTCGTGGAGCGCGTGCTCGTGCCGGGAGCGTTCGAGGTCCCGCTCGCCGTCAAGCGGCTGCTGGAGCGGGACGACATCGACGCCGTGGTCACGCTGGGCGCGATCATCAAGGGCGATACGGACCACGACCAGGCCATCGCGCAGCAGGCCTTCAGGAAGATTCAGGACCTCATGGTCGAGTACGGGAAGCCCGTCGCCCTGGGCATCTCCGGCCCGGGCATGACGCGCATGGAGGCGCTGGAGCGCGTGCACTACGCCAAGCGGGCCGTCGAGGCGGCGGTGAAGATGGTCCGACGCCTGCGCGAGCTGGAGGGGTCGGAGGAGGCGTAACAATTAAGTACGCACGGGTGGCGGGAGTCGCCGGAGGCGCCGCGGCAGCTCAGCCTGGTTAGAGCGCGGGACTTGTAATCCCGTGGCCCCGGGTTCAAATCCCGGCCGCGGCTCCACCGGGAATCGTTACGAGAACCTTAACGAAAGCCCGCGGGGGACGCTCTTGGAGTACGAGGACCTGTTCCCCGTGTCCAAGGAGGTGTTCAAGCGCGCCGAGAAGGTGATGCCCGGCGGCGTGAGCAGCCCCGTCCGACGCTTCGACCCGTACCCCTTCTGCGTCGAGCGCGCGGAGGGCTCCCGACTGTACACCGCCGACGGCCGCGTCCTCATCGACTACTGCATGGCCTTCGGCCCGCTCATCCTCGGGCACGCGCACCCCGAGGTCGTCGAGGCGGTCAAGGAGCGGGTGGTCGACGGCTTCCACTACGGCACCCTCACCGAGCCCGAGGTCGCCCTCGCCGAGAAGGTCGTCGAGCTGGTCCCCAACGTGGAGAAAGTCCGCCTCGTGAACACGGGCACCGAGGCCACGATGAGCGCCCTCCGGCTCGCGCGCGCCTACACCGGCCGCGAGAAGATCATCAAGTTCGAGGGCTGCTACCACGGCGCGCACGACGCCGTCCTCGTCCGGGCCGGCTCCGGCGCCTCCGAGCTCGGCGCCCCCGACTCGCCCGGCGTGCCCGAGTCCGTGGCCGAGCACACGCTCGTCTGCCCCTTCAACGACGTGGAGGCGTTCGTGGAGACCGTGGAGCGCTTCGACGAGGAGGTCGGCGCCGTCATCGTCGAGCCCGTCCTGGGCAACGTGGGCTGCGTGCCACCCGACCCCGAGTTCCTCAAGGCCCTCCGCGAGTACTGCGACGGGACCGAGCGGCTCCTGATCTTCGACGAGGTTATCACGGGCTTCCGGCTGGGCCTGGGCGGGGCGCAGGAGTACTACGGCGTGGACGCCGACCTCGTCTGCCTGGGCAAGATCCTCGGCGGTGGGATGCCCATCGGTGCCGTCGCCGGCCCCGAGGAGTACATGTCCCACCTCGCGCCCGAGGGCAAGGTCTACCAGGCGGGCACCTTCAGCGGCAACCCCGTCTCCGCCACGGCCGGCCTCGTGACCCTCGAGGTGCTCGAGCGGGAGGAGCCGTACGACGAGCTCGCGGACAAGGCCGAGCGGCTCGCCTCCACGCTCGCCGACGAGCTCGAGGACCGGGGCCTGGAGGGCGTCGTCAACCGCGTCGAGTCCATGTTCCAGGTGTACTTCGGCGTGGAGCGCGTGCGGGACTACGAGGACGTCAACGCCGCGGACCACGATGCCTTCAAGACCTTCCACCGCGGGCTCCTCGAGGAGGGAGTGTGGATCGCCGCCTCCAACTACGAGGCGTGGTTCCTCTCCACCGCGCACACCGAGGAGGACCTCGAGCGCACCGAGGAGGCGATCAAGTCCGCGCTCACCCGGCTCACGGGATGACGAGGCCGTACCGGGTGAGGCACCGATGATCTGTACCTGGGCTTCCCTGACCGGGCCGAAAGGCGTAGGATGACGAGGGAGGTTTCGACGGACGCCCCGGATGAAGAGCAGGGGCCTTGCCCGACTACCGCAGCCCCCTCCTCCTCATCTCACGCTCCACGTGCTCGTAGAACGTGATCGGCTCCACCTCCAGCGCCCCCGGCGGGATCCCCAGCTCGCTCAGCCTCTCGACCAGCCGCTCGACCTCCTCCCGCTCGAACAGGTCCGGGAGCGCGGGGTGGAACGAGACCCCCTCGCTCATCAGGTGCCGAAGGCACCTGAGCTGCAGCTCGAACCCGCTCGGGTCCGCGTTGGTGATCCGCGCGAAGGAATCCTCATCGCAGCCCTTCAGGCACACCCGGACGTGCAGGTTCTCGAAGTCGGCCAGCTCGCGCACGAACGACCGGTCCGCCCCCAGCAGCGTCCCGTTCGTCTCGAGCACGAACCGCCGCTCGGGCATCTCCCGCTCGCACGCCTCGATCAGCCTTAACAGGTGCTCCCGGCAAAGCGTCGGCTCGCACCCCGAGACCCGGACCACGTCCCCCCTCATCCCCGCCAGCCGGCGCGCCACCGCCTCGGGTGGGTAGAACCGCCATCTGCGCTCCCACGGCCTCCGGCGTGGGTAGTTGACGTAGCAGTACGCGCAGTCCAGGTTGCACCCGACCGCGTCCGCCGTCGCGCAGCCACCGTAAAACCGGGTCTCCCGGAACCGGTAGTACCGCCGGGCGCGATCCCGGCAGACCCACTCCCGGACCTCCTCCGCCGTCTCCAGCGGGTCGTACCCCGGCTCGGGCCGCCACTCCCGCAAGCCCGTCACCCCGGGGGAGGGTACCGTGACCTCCGTCGTCCTGGTCGTGGGGCTCCTGGAGAGCGACTCGGGCAAGACGACCGCGTCGATCCCGCTCGTCTCCGCCCTAGACCTCGTCCCCTTCAAGCCCCGCTCCGGGCACAACGTGTGGCTGCACTACGATCACACCCGGAAGTGCGTCGAGCTCGGGATACCCGTGAGCCGGGACGTGACCCGCCTCCTCGACGCCGCCGGAGAGGACCTGCCCCCCACCCTCGTGAACCCCTTCCACCGGGTTTGGACCACCCCCGACGTGGCCAAGGCCGTCGAGTCCGAGATGTCGCTGCGCTACGTCTCCAGCCGGCCCGACGCCTACGTCCTGTTCGACCGGCTGGGCGACACCGTGCGGCTCTACGGCTCGGACGCCGACCTCCGCTACCTCCCCGAGGAGGCGACCCAGATGCTCGAGAACTGCGACCGGATCGAGAAGCACGCCGAGGAGCCCTCCCCCAAGGAGATCTACCGCGTCATCGACCGGGCCTGGCGCAAGATCCGCCGCGAGGGCCCCGTGCTCGTCGAGAGCCTGAACAACCTCGCCGCCCCCTGGCCCGGGGTGCTCAAGGAGCAGGGCGTGGTCGTGGCCGTGGGCCCGGGCACGGCCCTGCTCTACGACCTCCGCGACTACGCCCGGGCCGTCGAAACGATGGCCTCGGGACGCGAGCCCGTCACCCTGAGCGTGCTCGAGGTCCTGGAGCCCATCGAGGTCGTCCGGCTGCCCCCACTCTCCCGCGAGGAGCGCACCGACCCGCGAAAGCTTGAAGAGTCGTACGAGGCGCTCGTCGAGGCCGTCGAGGACGCCCTCTAGCGGGGGTTCCCTCCGTGGGGGATCGCTTTATCTGAAGCCCGGCGGGTGCTCGAGGAGGCCAACAGCGACGCCAACCTGCCCGACCGGGTGAGGATCTTCGACACCACGCTCCGGGACGGGGAGCAGACGCCCGGGGTCGCCCTCACGCCCGAGGAGAAGCTGACGATCGCCCGGAAGCTGGACGAGGTCGGCGTGGACACGATCGAGGCCGGCTTCGCGGCCGCGAGCGAGGGTGAGGCCAAGGCCATCCGCCGGATCGCCGCCGAGGGGCTCGACGCCGAGGTCTGCAGCATGGCGAGGATGGTCGAGGGAGACGTGGACGCGGCCGTGGAGGCGGACGCGGACGCGGTCCACATCGTCGTGCCCACCTCCCGAGTTCACGTCGAGAAGAAGCTCCGGATGACCCGGGAGGAGGTCCTGGAGCGGGCCGCGGAGGTGGTGGAGTACGCCCGGGACCACGGCCTGACCGTTGAGATCTCCACGGAGGACGGCACCCGAACCGAGCTCGAGTACCTCCGCGACGTCTTCGACACCTGCCTCGAGGCCGGCGCGGAGCGGGTCGGCTACAACGACACGGTGGGCATCATGGCGCCGGAGGGCATGTTCCATGCCGTGAGGGAGCTGCGCGAGCACCTGGACGACGGGGTCGTCCTCAGCGTTCACTGCCACGACGACTTCGGGATGGCGACCGCGAACACCGTCGCCGCCGTCCGGGCCGGGGCCGAGCAGGTTCACGTGACCGTGAACGGGATCGGCGAGCGCGCGGGCAACGCCGCGCTCGAGGAGGTCGTGATCGTCCTGGAGGAGCTGTACGGCGTGGACACCGGCATCGAGACCGAGCGGCTTACCGAGCTGTCCAAGCTCGTGGAGCGCCTCACGGGCGTGCAGGTCCCGCCCAACAAGGCCGTGGTCGGTGAGAACGCGTTCACCCACGAGTCCGGCATTCACGTAGACGGGATCATGAAGGACGAGAGCACCTACGAGCCCATCCCGCCGGAGAAGGTCGGCCGCAAGCGCCGCTTCGTCCTGGGCAAGCACGTGGGCACCTCCGTGATCCGCGAGAAGCTCCGCCGAATGAACATCGAGGTGGACGAGGAGCAGCTCCTCGAGATCACCAAGCGGCTCAAGCGCCTCGGGGACCGGGGCAAGCGGATCACCGAGGCCGACCTGCGCGCGATCGCGGAGGACGTGCTCGAGCGCCCCCGGAAGCGGGACATCGAGGTCGACGACTTCACCACCGTGACCGGGAAGAACGCGCTCCCCACGGCCTCCGTCGTCGTCAAGATCGACGGGACCAGGAAGGAGGCCGCCGCCACCGGCGTCGGACCCGTGGACGCGACCATCAAGGCGCTCCAGCGCGCCCTCAGGGACCAGGGAGTCGAGTTCGAGCTCGTCGAGTACCGGGCCCGGGCCCTGACCGGCGGGACCGACGCGATCACCCACGTCGACGTCAAGCTCCGCGACCCCGAGACCGGCGAGACCGTCAGCTCCGGCTCCTCCCACGAGGACATCGTCGTGGCAAGCCTGCAGGCCTTCGTGGACGGCGTCAACGCCCTGATCGCCCGGCGCGAAGGGCGCGACTCCGAGTCAGAGACCGACTCGTGACGTGTACCCGGACCACAGCGGGTCGTAGTCGCTGGGTCGAATCACCAGCCGCCGCCCCGCGTGCACGACGACCGCCCGATCCCCCTCCAACACCTCCGTCAGGTACCCGTCGAAATCCCGGGCCAGCTCCACCAGCCCACCCACCACCTCCTCCAGCTCGCCGGGCGGCCGCTCGACCCTGGGACGCGAGAGCTCGCCCATCAGCTCCTCCACACCCACGCCCAGCGAGTCCGCCCGGTAGCACACGGCGCGCGCCAGCAGGACCGACACGTAGACCCGCTCCGCCAGCTCGTACACGCACCTCAGAAAGTCCCCAACCAGGACGGGCGGGAGGCACACCCGCTCGCCGAGCACCCGGGAGAACCCGCGGGAGAGACGCTCCGCCACGAACCGGTCGTCCCAGGCCGACCGGTTCCCCAGGGCGATCACGGGCAGGAAGATCCGCGCGACCGCGTCCACGTCCGCGCGCAGGAGCCCCCTCACACCCTCCCTGAGCACCCGGCGGACCGCGCGCCCAGCGTCGCGCGACACCTCCTCCGACCGCTCCAACAGGCCTCGAAGCAGCTCCCACACCCGATCGTCGAAGCTCAGGTACTCAACCAGCTCAGCCGGGTGGACCGACCGGGGGTGCCGCACGTCCACCGGCATCCCCACCGCCACGCTCGCGGCCAGGGACACGGCCCGGTGGAACCTGCGCGAGGGCTTCACGGGCGGGCCGAGCCACGCCCACTCCCGGCTGGGCCTCACCTCCGGCGACACTCGGGAGAGGCCGGGCTCCAGCGCGCTGATGATGGTCACCGGGATCCCCTCGTGACCGGAGCGCCCGAGAGTCAAATTTAAGTCGCCTCGCGACGGGCCCGGACCGGCCCAGGAGGCCCCGTGCAAGGGATGACCGCCGGGACCGAATCCCGGCCCTCCCCGCCCGCGGGGGACGCGGCCTGACCCGGGGATGACCCGCCGGGCCGGCTACCGCCGGGTACAGCCGATGAAGGGCCCGGGGGGACGGCGGCGGGACACCCCCCGGAGTAGGGCCGACCATCGACTCGGCCCGTCGATGACCCGCCGTTTAACCCGGGCCCACAGGGGGGCTTTCCCTGCCCCGGAAAACGTCACGCCCCGGACCGAGCACCCCCAGGACCTACCCCTTCGGACTCCTAGGGAGCAGCGGCCGGATCTCCACCAAGGTCGCGATCGCGCTGGCCGCCCTGTTACCCGCCGCGATCACCGCCGCGGTGTGCTACTTCCACCCGTCCAAGAGCGGCAAGCAGGACCGGCTCACCCAGCTGTCACGGGCCAGGTGCATCGTCGTGATCACCGAGGACCTCTGCGGCGGCTCCAAGCACGCCGTCCAGCTCGCGGAGCAGCTCAAGCGGAGAGGCGTGCCGATGACCTTCGCCGTTCCGGCGTGGGAGGCCTACGCCTACCCGGATCGAATGAGGAAGCTCCGGAAGCTGGGCTGCGACCTCATCAATCACGCCAACGACGGGGGAGCCTCGTACGCGTTCCTCGGTCACCCGGGCAAGCTGGCTGGCCTGCCGGTCGAGGAGCAGCGCAAGATCATCCACACCGCCCAGGAGCAGATTCGGAAGGCCACTGGGGTCCGGCCGGACGCCTACCGGGCCCCGGGCCTGGCCATCGACCGGAACACCTACCGGGCCATGATCAAGGAGGGGATCTGGATCGACTCCAGCGAGATCTACACCCGGCCCGGGACCCGCGGGGCCCCGCGGTGGATCACGGTCGACGGCCACCGGATCCTGGAGATTCCGATCGCCTGCTACACCGAGTGGGAGTACAAAGACGGTCGCCCGGTTAGGCCCAAGTTCCTGTGCTCGTTCGCCGACGACCTGTTCGTGCGGCCTAAGATCCAGGCCGGTCACCCCGAGGAGGCGCTGGAGAACCTTAAGCGCGGGTTCATGCAGTACTACAAGCACGGGAGGCCGGGTCGACCGACCGTGTTCGTCGTGCTCTTCCACGAGCACATCACGGCCAACCCGAAGTACTGGTGGATCATCCTCAAGTTCGTTGACTTCGCCCGCGCCCACCCGGGCGTCGCGTTCGCCACGATCGACGAGGTCGCCAGGCTGGCCCGCAAGGGCCAGCGGTTCACGTCCTTCTAGCGCGTGGTCCCCGCCGGGCTCGGAAACTCCTATTTCTGCCCCAACCCGGGCCAAGACGCCCTAGCTCAGCCCGAGTGCCGGTCGTCATCACTCCTCCGTGCGTACCGAGGTCTCATCATCCCGCGGGGGTCGTCCGGGGGATCCCACCGTGTTCTCGGGCGTCGAGGAGGGCTCCGTGAAGGTGCAAAAATGGGTTCTGGACGTCCTCACGGGCCGCAAGCTCCGGGTCCAGGAGCTGCGGGCCACCGTGTGGGTTGACCACCGCGAGCTCATGCTCCTGTCCATGGACGTGCGGGACGACGAGAACCCGCTCTCCCTGACCGCCGGAGTCGTGGGCCTGTTCTCCGCCGCCCTGGCCGACCTCCTGTGCTGGGCCAACGGGTCGGACATGTACTACCCCATCACCTCGGCCAACCGGGACGCGTGGCGCGTCTGCGTCGACGCGGCCGTGCTCGCCGTCGTCGACACCTTCTCTCAGGACCTGGGCGTGTCCGTCCAGGACTTCGTGTCCGAGGCCGGCCTGCCCTGGCTCCGCACGCTCGCGGACAACGGGTTCAAACCCGAGTCCGTGATCCGCGGGACCGACGAGACCTTCGTGATGACGCTCATGAACCTCCTCAAGCGGGAGATCAAGGTCCGGTGCGAGGGCAGGTGGCGCGAGGTTTGGTCACGCGTGAGCCGGTGAGCTACCGCCTCGCCCGCGCCGAGGGCAGCTCCAGCAGCGTCTTGAGGTCACCCATGTACAGCTCCCGGATGTCGTCGATGCCCAGCTTCATCATGGCCAACCGCTCGACGCCCAGTCCCCAGGCCAGGCATACGACGTCCTCGTCGAACCCGAGCGGCCGGAGCACCTCCTGCCGGAAGATCCCCGCACCACCCAGCTCGACCCACTCGCCCTTCTCCTCGAAGTACACCTCCGGCTCCACGGACAGGACCGTGTACGGGAAGTACGCCGGCCGAAACCGGACCTCCTCGAAGCCCATCCGCTTGTAGAACTCCTCCAGAATCCCCAGCAGCTCGCGGAAGGACACGTCCTCCGCCAGCACGATCCCCTCACACTGGTGGAACTCCGGGAGGTGCTTGTAGTCGACCGTCTCGCGCCGGTAGACCCGCCCGATCGAGAACAGCTTCAGCGGCGGCCCCTCCGCCTCGTACAGCTTGCGCACCGAGACGGCCGTCGTGTGCGTGCGCAGGACCGTCTTCCGCGCGATCCCCTCGTCCCACTCGTACCCCCAGCCCCGCGAGCCCACGTCACCACCGTCCTCGTGCACCGACTTGACGCGCTCCACGACCTTCTCGTCCGGCAGCTCCGCCTCCGACGGCTCCTCCAGGTAGAACGTGTCCTGCATCTCCCGAGCCGCGTGATCCTGCGGCTGGAAGAGCGCGTCGAAGTTCCAGAAGCTGGACTCCACCAGCGGCCCGGACACCTCCTTGAAGCCCATCTCCAGGAACACGCGCCGGATCTCCTCGATCACCTCCCGCAGCGGGTGCCGCTTGCCCGGGTACGAGGGCTTCGTCGGCGCCCGCACGTCGTACGGCTTGAACTCCTTCTCCCGCCACGTACCCTCGCGCAGATGCTCCGGCTTCAGCTCCGTGATCCAGTCCCGCTCCAGCACCTCCTCCGCGCACTCCGCCACCTCCTCGCCCCGGTCCGTCAGCCGCACGACCCGACGCCGCACCTCCCGCTCCTCCACCACGTTCTCCCGCTCCGACAGCCGCTCGAGCGCCTCCCGAACCTTCTCCACGTCCTCATCCAGCCGCGACGCCACTTCCTCCACCGAGGCCGGGCCCTCCGACAGCGCCTCCAGCACCCGCTGGTCCAGGTCCTCCTCAATGGCCTCCTCCTCGCCCACGAAGACGAGCCTGGTCTCACCATCCTCGCGCTTGATCTCGGCCAGCCCCTTCCTCCTCAACCACCCCAGCGTGGGACCGGCCAGCCGCTTGGGCACGCCCGCCCGCTCCAGGGCCTCCTCCAGCCCGAGCTCCCCGCCCGCCTCGACCAGAGCCCGGGCCACCCGGAGCTCCGGCAGGCCCTTCTCCGCGTACTCCTCGCCCTCCTCACCCAGCTCGTACACACGCTCACGGCTCTCCTCCGACTCGATCAGGCCGCGCTCCTCCAGCCAGTACAGCGACCTCATCACCGGACCCTCATCGTACCCCAGCTCCCGCGCCAGCTCCTCGGGCGTGGCCCGACCGCGCTCCCGCAGCGCGAGCAGAATCTTTAGGTCCCGCTCGCCCAACCGCTCGGCGAGCTCCCTCGGCTCCACTGGACAACCCCCTGCCCGGCGGAGATGAATGAGCGTGAGGAGGGTGCGGCGGGGTAAACCCGCCCGGGCTCATGGTGACCCCCTTCGGGGGACCTCACCCGGGCGCTGTGGCCCGGGTGGCTGGCGTCGGCCGGTCATCGCACGGGGGAACTCCCGCCTCCCGACCGCCGGCTGGGCCCGGGCCTGCCGGGTCCCCGAGCCCGCGCCGTAAATTAGTCTTTTCAGGGGAGCCCCGCCTTGATCCGCCGGCTCGAGCACTGGTCCGGAGAGCTCTACCTCCACTGCTCCCTCCGACGGGGCGACCCGGAGGAGATCATTGAGACGAGCGTTCCCGACACGATCCTCCAGGCGGTGTCCCGCGAGTTCGCCGACCACCGGCTCGCCGCCTCCGCCGCGGTCCGAGCCATACGCGCGCACGAGGAGGGGAAGAACCTGGCCCGATCCCTCGACCTCGAGTTCCTGCTACGGCTCCTCGGAACCCGACAGATCTCGGAGGCCGTGAAGAAGGCAGCCCCGGACCGCACCTTCATGGCCGTCGTCGCCTCCAGGAAGAAGGAGCGAGTGGAGGAGGGAGTGGAAAAGGTCGAGGAAGCGTCCGAGGAGTGCCTGGAGGAGTTCCCCGAACGGGACGACTTCAAGCGGCTGCTGACCCGCGCCGCGTCCGTGGACGCAGAGTGAACCACAGCCCCACCAGCGCGACCACCGACCACACCGGGAACCCTCGCGCCTCCAGGGTGACCTTACCCTGGAAGCTCGGCGCGTAGCAGAAGGTCACCGTGCCGGCCAGCGGCCGCAGGATCAACCGCAGGAGCCACCCGATGATCGGTGGGAGCCGAACGACCCCCAGCCGTTCCGCCAGGTCCAGCGCGCTGACCGTGGACGAGACCTGCAGCCGGTTACCCGGGATCCCCATCCCGTACACGACCAACAGTCCGCCGCGCGCCGCGCCCTCGATGGTCAGCGCCCTACCGTGCGCCTCCACCCGGACGTCGGCCGGCCCGAGCTTGACCACCATCGGGTTACTACCCACCGCGGCGGCCGCTCGAGACGCCGCGACACCGTTGAAGGGGTTGGTCCCCGCGAAGTACGCGACGACGACCGCCCCCTTGTTCACCCACAGCGGCAGCCCGCGTACGGTCACCTCGCCACCCACCGACCGGGTCAGGATCCGCAGCCGCGTCTCCCTGAGGATCCTTAGCACCTCCCTAACGCTTCGGATCTTCCTTTGGAGCAGCTTCACGACGTCGCCGAGGTACTCCAGCAGCACGACCACCAGGTTGTACGTCCGCTCGCCGGCCCGGAACGTGACCTCCCGACGCACCGGGTCGACCAGGACCTCCACGCCCCCGGCCGGATAGTCGTACGACCAGGCCAGTCGAACTGGCAGGCCGATAAGCCCGTCCAGTCGCTTCGCGCCGGCCAGCACGTAGATGTGAATCTCCGGGTACGGGAGCGTGTACTCCCGGTGAACCTCCCCCCTCTCCACCAGCTCCCTCAGCACGGACGGTAGGTCACTCGGCGGCGTTCCTCGGACCTCCGTGCACCACATGTCCAGCCTGAACGTGCACGCGGCGACTCTCACCTTCTTCCCCTCCAGCCGCTTAGCGACCTGCTCGAGCAGGTCCCGATGCTCGCTGACGAGGTCGATCAGCTGCCTCAGCTCAGGCTTGTTGCACCGCTCCGCCAGCGTGCGCGCGACGGGCTTCAGATCGGTCGAGAACCGCAGCAGGTCTTCCATCGATTTACCCAGGTCCAGGTCCCGCTCCTGAACCCCAGCGTAGGAGATCTTCAGCTTACCCTCCAGATGGAAGCCGTCCTTCTCGTAGATGATCACGATCTCCCTGCCCTGGAAGGCGGGGTCCCGGCTGATCCGCTGCAGGACCTGCTCAAAGTCCGGGTTAATCGCTGCCGCCGGGGCCGCGCAGGCCGCCAGGGCGAGAAGGACGGCCAGCGCTCGCAACGCTCACCCCCCGACGGGTCGATGGCGCACGGGTCCGGGACGGGGCGCACTCCGCACGGAGGTGACCGACCGACCACTCGACGCTCGTCTCGCGGGGTGGACGCGGGCCCGTACTTGAAGGATGCGATAGTGGACGACGGCCCCCTCGCGGACCACGTGACGGACTGGGCTCGAGGCAGCGTAAGTGCCGCCCGGGAGAGAGCGCCGAGCGAGCTAGACCCCGGCCTCCCGGACCGGCCCCCGTCGTGACCGACCGTGCTCGAGAGACGCCGGGGAGCGCTACAGCACCACTGCGTCCGAGCTACCCCCGTGGCCCTCGGGGACCTCGAAGCCGGGAGAGGAGGCGCCCCGGGCCGAACGGGAGCACGTCACCGACCTCCGCCCCGAGAATAAGGATCCTCGGCCCCCAGCCCCCTCACCTCCTTCACGCGCCCCCGCGGGTCCTCGTTCAGCTCCCGTGCCCGCCGCGAACGCTCCACGACACCGCAGGACGCGATCGCCCCCGGGCGACCCAGGGGTGACCCCTAACCGGCGAATCTTCAGGCAAACTTCCTGAACGGGATCACCTGCTCGAGCCAGCACCCGACCCTCACCCGTTCCTCACCTATACGACGGTACCACCGCACGCGCGTCCCTGAACCCCGCGTACCAGCCATGCATCCTCCCAGGTCGTCGCAAGCGTTCCTAACGAACGTCAGCCACGGCCCCAACGCCTCCGTCCGGTCCTCCTGACCCTGGAATGCTGATCCCCCGACCGCGCCTCCAACATCGTCGTGCCGCTTCAGTCCACCTCGGACGAACCCCCACGGGCGTCCACGTCTGCCGACCTTCGGTCACCCGCTCCGAGCCGAGATCACCGGCCCCCGTTCCTCCGCCGACGGCCTACGCGGTACGGGGGTTATCTACGGCTCGAATGGCCATCGGGCCCGCAGAGAGCAAGGCTTCAGAACCCCGCCGCGAGAGGCACGGTAGGGGGTCACCCGGGCGTGGTGGAGTGCGACCGCGAGCTCGACGTCCGCGGTAAGGTTTGCCCTATGCCCGTGCTTGAAACCCGAAAGAAGCTCGAGGAGATGGACGAGGGTGAGGTGCTGAAGGTGGTCTGCGACTACCCGCCCGCGAAAGACAACATTCGTCGCTTCGCGGAGGAGAACGGGCACGAGGTGCTGGAGGTGGAGGAGGAAGGCGACCACTTCGTCATTTACATCCGGAAGGGCGGCTAGCCCACGACAAATTTATCGAGTCAGCGGGCCGGACCCGGGCGGGGTCCTCGCTTTGGCGGAGGAGGAGCGGGAAGAGGAGGAGCGGGAGGATGAGGAGGTCGGCGTGAGGCGCGCGACCGCCGAGGAGATGAAGGAGATCGGCGGCAAGACCCGCGAGGAGCTCATCGAGGAGGCCGCGGAGAAAGTCGAGATGACGGAGGCCGGCCGGATCGAGCGCAGCGATTACGCCGTGTGCTCCGCCTGCGGTGGTCCCATCGCTCCGGGCGAGCGGGCCGTGTCGCACCCGTGCCCGAAGTGCGGTGAGGTCGTGATCACCCGGTGCCAGAAGTGCCGGCGGCTCGGCAACCGGTACCAGTGCCCGAACTGTGGGTTCATCGGCCCGTAGGGGGTGAGCGGCGGTGTCCAAGGTCATGGTCGACCTGAAGGTGCTGCCGGAGAGCCCGGAGGTCGACTACGAGGAGCTCGCGGAAACGGTCCGTGAGAAGCTGGAGGGGCTGGACATCGTCGAGTCGATCGAGGGCATCGACGAGGAGCCCATCGCCTTCGGGCTGAAGGCGATCAGGGTCAAGGTGGTCGTACCGGACGCCGAGGGCGGGACCGACCGGCTCGAGGAGACGCTCAAGGAGATCGACGACGTCAAGCAGGTCGAGGTCGTGTCCGCGAGCCGAACCCTCTAGCCTCCCCAGGGTGAAACGTTATTGGAATCGAAACGATACGGGCGCTTCCTGGACCTCCTCGCCCGCACCTCCGAGGAGCTGTCGGACGCCCTCCGGGACCGGTTGAGGGAGCTGCACCGTACCCGCGGCCACCGGGGCGACACGCGGCTCGAGCACTGCGTTAAGACCGCGTACCTGTGCTGGCGGCTGGCCCGGGTGCTGGGCGTGGACGAGCTCACGGCGGTCCGGGCGGGACTCCTTCACGACGTCGGCTACGGGATCCGAGGATGCCCGCTCTGCCGGCTGGATCCCGGCGGTCACTGCGGGGTCTGCCACTGGAAGACCGGAGCGGACCTGCTGGCCCGGGAGGGTGAGGGGAGGGCCATCGTCGCGGCGGTGCGGCGGCACATGTTCCCGTTCAGCCCGCCGCCGAGAACCCGGCTCGACTGGTGCGTGTGGTGGGCGGACAAGCTGGAGGTCCTCCTCACGGCGGTGGGCCGGGAGGTCCTGCCTCGGAGCGTGCTGTCCGAGGCCGTCAGGACTCTTCTAAGGTCTTGATCACCACGCTCCGGAGCCCCTCCGCGGCGATCGGCTCCCGAACCAGCAGGAGGTAGTTCGGCTCGCCCAGCCGGGCCAGCATGAGCTCACCTCGGTCGACCGCCAGCGTGAGGACCGTGGTGTCGACCTCCAGCCCCGGCCTCCTCACGACCATCCTCGGGTGCTCGAGCGGGGGGTCGGACTCGCAGCGCACGATCAGTGGTCCCGAGACCCGCGAGAGGTCTCGGACCAGCCAGTCCGGGAGGGTTTTCCCGACGTGAACGATCCCGCAGACCTCGCGCGCCAGCCGGAGCGTCCTTCTGAGCGTGTCTTTGGCGGGCTCCCCCTCGTACACCTGCGCCACCGTTTTCCGGTGCGAGGCGTAGGACTCGGCGAGCTCCCTCAGCGCGCGCCTGGCCTGCTCCTCGAGCTCCTCTCGCTTGCGCTCCAGCTCCCGCTCGACGGCCCGCTCGACGGCGACCTCCGGGTTGACGGGGGCGTAACGGGCCGGTCTGGAGGAGCGCTTCACGGTCACCCAGCCTTTCTTCTCCAGGGATTTCAGCACGGAGTAGACCTTCGAGATCGGGATGCCGGTGCCCTCGCTGACCTCGCGCGCGGTCGACTCGCCGTTTTTCAGCAGAAATAAGTAGGCGCGGGCCTCCCGCTCGGAGAGGCCGAGGCGGGAGAGGGAGTCCAAAAGATGGGAGGACAAGGGGCGTCAGGAGCCCCGGATCTGGTCCAGCAGGATCTTGCGCTCCACGCGCGCCACGATCCGCCGGATCTTCGGCACCGCATCGATGTTGGCCGAGATGCTGTCGATGCCCGCGCGCACGAGGATCTCGGCCATGCGCGGGTCGCTGCCCGCCTGCCCGCAGATGCTGGTCTGCACGCCCGCCTCCTTGCACTCCCGAATCACGCGCTTGATCAGCCTGAGGACGGCCGGGTGCTTCTCGTCGTACAGGTGCGCGACCTTGTCGTTGTTCCGGTCCACGGCGAGCGTGTACTGGGTCAGGTCGTTCGTGCCCAGGCTGACGAAGTCCAGCTTCTCCTTGATGAACTCGTCGATGAGCACGGCGGCGGCCGGCGTCTCGACCATCATGCCGAACTCGACGTGCCGGTGCGGCTTGAGCCCGACGTCCCGGGCGATCCTCTTGGCGCGCCGCAGCTCCTCCGGGTGCTGAACGAGCGGGATCATCACGCCTAGATTGTCGTAGCCCTCCTCGTACAGCCGCCGGATCGCCTCGAACTGGCACTCCAGCATCTCGCGCTCCTCCAGGTCCCGCCGGATGCCGCGCCAGCCGAGCATCGGGTTCGCCTCCTCCGGCTCCCGCTCGCCGCCCTCCAGCTCGCGGAACTCGTCGGTCGGCGCGTCCAGCGTCCGGACCCAGACCGGCTTCGGGTAGAACGCGTCCGCCACCTTCCGGATGCCGTCCACCAGGGACTCGACCAGCCGCTCCCGCTCACCCTCCTCGATGAGCTTGCGCGGGTGCACGCCGATGCCCAGGATCATGTGCTCGATCCGGAGCAGGCCCACGCCGTCCGCGCCGGTCTCGGCCGCCCGCTCCGCCGCCTCCGGCATGCTCACGTTCACCTTGATCTCCGTGGCCGTCACGGGCTCGTACGCGGCCCGCTCGACCACGACCTCCTTCTCCTCTTCCTCCGCCTCGGCCTCCTCCTCACCCAGCTCCGCGCTCACGTCGCCCTCGTAGACGACGCCCTTCTCCCCGTCCACCGTGACCAGCTGCCCGTCCTCCAGCACCTCCGTCGCGTTCCCGGTGCCGACCACGCACGGGATGCCGAGCTCCCGCGACACGATCGCCGCGTGGCAGGTGATGCCACCCTCGTCCGTCACGATCGCGGCCGCCTTGCGCATCGCCGGGACCATGTCCGGCGTGGTCATCTTCGTGACGAGGACGTCACCCTCCTCCACCTTGTCGATCTCGTCCACGTCCATGACGACCTTGACCCGACCGACGCCCACGCCCGGGCTCGCACCCAGCCCGCGAACGAGCACCTCACCCTCCGCCTCGGCCTCAACCTCCTCCTTCTCCTCCTCTTCCTCCTCTCGGAGCGTGGTCACCGGCCGCGACTGCAGGATGTACACCTCCCCGTCCTCGATCGCCCACTCGATGTCCTGCGGGAAGCCGTAGTGCTCCTCGATCGCCACGCCCGTCTTCGCCAGCTCCTTGATCTCCTCGTCCGTGAGCTTCCGCTCCGACCGCTTGTCCTCCGGCACCTCGACCTTCTTCGTCTCCCCCGTCTCCGGGTCCCGCGTGTACATCCACTCCTGCTCCGAGACCTGCTCCTCGATCACCTCGAACGAGCTCTTGTCGACGATGTACGTGTCCGGGGTGACCTCGCCGCTCACGACGGCCTCTCCCAGGCCCCAGGCCGCCTCGATGACCAGCTTATCACGGTCGCCCGTGTGCGGGTTGACGGTGAACATCACGCCCGCCTTGTCCGCGTCGACCATCTTCTGCACCACGACCGCGATCGAGACGTCGAAGTGGTCGAAGCCCTGCTCCTCCCGGTACGCGATCGCCCGCGGGTTGAACAGCGAGGCCCAGCACTTCTGCACGTGCTTAACGACCTCTTCCTCGCCCTTCACGTTCAGGTACGTGTCCTGCTGACCCGCGAACGAGGCCTCGGGCAGGTCCTCCGCGGTGGCCGAGGAGCGCACGGCCACGAACTCCTCGTCCTTGCCCACCTTCTCGCACAGCTCCCGGTAAGCCCGGACGATCTCCTCCCGGATCTCCTCCGGCATCTCCGCCTCCACGATCAGCCGCTGAACCTCCTCCGCCGCCTCCCGGAGCTCCTTGTCGTCGGAGAGGTCGTGCGACTCTAGGATCTCGCGGATCTTCTCGCGCAGGCCGGTCTCCTCCAGGAACTTCTCGTACGCGTCCGCGGTCACGACGAAGCCGGGCGGGACGGGGAGGCCGGCCTGCGTCATCTCGCCCAGGTTGGCGCCCTTGCCGCCGGCGACGTCAACGTCGTCCTTGGAGATCTCCTCAAACCACTTGACGTACTCCACGGTCGGCACGCCCCGTCAGTCCTGCACGAGCTCTTCGCCCTTGTCGATCACGATCGTGAACGGGAACGGGAACTTCATGCCGGCCCGCCGGAGGGCCTCCTTACCGTGCTCGTAGTTCTCCGGGTCCAGCCGCACGGTGATGACCCGCTGCCCCTCGCGCACCCGGGCCGCCGTGCCGATCGGCTTACCGAAGGCCAGGCGCATGCCCTCCTGCACTCGGTCCGCACCGGCGCCCGTTGCCAGCGGGTTCTCGCGCAGCACGTGGTGCGGGTACACCCGGATCTCCAGGTGGTAATTGTCTCGACCGACCGTCTTCGCGAGGTACCGGTTCGCCGCGACGCGCGCCGCCTCCAGCGCGTTGTGCGTCACCTGCGCCCGCTCCTTCGCGACCAGCGACAGCTCCACGTCGAAGTCCTTCGACGGGTTACCCATGTCAAACTGCTGGATCTTCGGGTCGGGCACACCCTTGATGTACTCCTTCCGAGTGTACGCCGGGCCCTTCCACTCCCGGTAGATCCTGGCCGGTCTGTTCACCACGTTCAGCCACCCCCTGCGCCCTCCGCGGAGAGAATTTTAAAACAGTATCGTGGATGCTACGCGCCGGGGCCGCGGTATGCGCTCGGTGATCCTCGCCCTGCTCGCGCTCATCCCGGTCGTGGTGACGGGCGCGGCCGCCACCGAGGCACCCCAGCTGCAGTGCTCGGCCCAGCCCGCCGTCGGCCAGGCGCCCGCGGTCGCCCCGGCCGCCGGTGCGGGCGACACGGCGACCGCCGACCAGGCCCAGAGTCAGCAGGGGCAGTCCCAGACCCAGGCGCAGCAGGGTCAGCAGACCGGGCAGACCGCCCCGAGCGCCCCGAGTCAGTACCTGAGCCTCGCTCAGAGCATGTCCACCGAGCTGGTTCAGGCAGTGTCCAGCGCGGTGGGGGCCGTGCTGGACTACCTCCGCGGTAGGGCGCTGCACGAGCCGGTCCGGCCGGAGGACCTGATGGTGGCGATCACGCTGCCCGCCCTCAAGGCCGTGATCCAGCAGAAGCTGCAGGAGCTCGGGAAGGCGCTCACGCAGATTCACCTGGGGATCCTCGCCTCGCTGCAGCCGAACACCAACCTCATCAACCTCATGCAGGTGGCCGCGGCCGCCGCTAAGGAGTACGTCAAGGCCTACCTGCAGGAGCTGAGCGTGGTCAAGGACTTCAAGGACACGATCGAGAGCTACCTGAAGCAGGCCAACAACGAGCTGGAGGAGAGCGCCTTCAGGGACGCCGAGAGCGCGCTGAACAGCGCGCTGGATCACCTGGCTAATTACCTGTCAATGTGGCTCTACGTGCTGCTGTCGAAGCCCCTGTCGCTCCCGGGCCTGTAGGGACTTTCGCTCCCCCTCTCAACTTCCTCAATGACCCCTGCTTAAGTTTCCGCGGCTGGGGAGCGGGCGTGGAGGTGGGAGGGTCTCTCACAACGGGAAGGGGGTGAGAACGAGTGAGCGAGAGTGACGACGTCAGGGTCGGAGTGTTCGTGTGCCACTGAGGCGTCAACATCAAGGCAGTGGTAGACGTCGAGGAGGTCGTGGAGTACGCTAAGCAGCTGCCGGGCGTCGTGTACGCGACGGACTACCCGTTCTTCTGCTCGGATCCAGGGCAGGAGAAGATCCAGGAGGCGATCAAGGAGCACGACCTGGACCGCGTCGTGGTCGTCGCCTGCACGCCGAAGATCCACGAGAACACGTTCAGGAACTGCGTCAAGGAGGCAGGGCTGTCACCGTACTACATGGAGATGGTCAACATCCGGGAGCACTGCTCGTTCGTGCACCTGGACGAGCCGGAGAAGGCCACGGAGAAGGCCAAGACCCTGGTCCGCGCGGCGGTCGAGCGGGCGCGCAAGCTCGAGGACGTGCCCACCAAGGAGGTCGAGGTCGAGGACAGCGTGCTCATCATCGGTGGCGGTATCGCGGGCATCCAGGCGGCGCTGGACCTGGCGGACCAGGGCTTCAAGGTGTACCTGGTCGAGAAGGAGCCGACGATCGGCGGCAACATGGCGCGGCTGGCGAAGACGTTCCCGACGGACGACTGCGCCATGTGAATCCTAGCGCCGAAGATGGTGCAGGTCGGTAACCACCCGAACATCGAGCTGATCACCTACGCCGAGGTCAAGGAGATCGACGGTTACATCGGCAACTTCGAGGTCACCATCGAGAAGAAGCCGCGGTACGTGGACGAGGAGGCGTGCACGGGCTGCGGCGTCTGCGCCGAGGTCTGCCCGATCGAGGTGCCCAACGAGTTCGACCTCGGAATCGGCACCAGGAAGGCGATCTACGTGCCGTTCCCGCAGGCGATGCCGCTGGTCTACACGATCGACCGCGAGCACTGCATCGAGTGCCGGCTGTGCGAGGAGGCGTGCCCGCAGGACCCGCCGGCGATCGACTTCGACCAGGAGCCGGAGGAGATCCGGCTCAAGGTGGGCACGATCATCGTCGCCACCGGCTACGAGGAGTTCGATCCGAGCCAGCTCGAGGAGTACGGCTACGGCAAGTACGACAACGTGATCACCACGCTGGAGCTCGAGCGGATGCTGAACCCGGCGGGTCCGACGGAGGGCCACGTGATCCGGCCGAGCGACGGCAAGGAGCCGGAGCGGATCGTGTTCATCCACTGCGTGGGCTCGCGGTGCCCGGGCAAGGAGGAGAAGGGTAACGCGTACTGCAGCAGGATCTGCTGCATGTTCATCCTCAAGAACGCGCAGCTGATCAAGCAGCACAACCCGGAGGCGGAGGTCTACTGCTGCTACATGGACGTGCGAGCGTTCGGTAAGGGCTACGAGGAGTACTACGAGCGCGCGCAGAAGCAGTTCGGCGTGCGGTTCATCCGCGGCCGGCCGGCGGAGATCATCGAGGACCCGGAGACCAAGAACCTCATCGTGCGCGTCGAGGACACGCTCACCGGCGAGCCGCTGGAGATCGAGGCGGACCTGGTCGTCCTCGGCTGCGCGCTGGTCGCACCGGAGGAGACCTACAGCAAGCTCGCCGACATGCTGGGCATCGACCGGTCGCCGGACGGGTTCTTCAAGGAGCTGCACCCGAAGCTGGAGCCGGTCAGCACGAAGGTCCGCGGCGTGCAGATCGCCGGCGTAGCGCAGGGTCCGAAGGACATCCCGGACACGGTGGCCCAGGCGAAGGGTGCGGCCAGCGAGGCCAGCATCCCGATGTCGCAGGGCAAGGTCGAGATCGAGCTGATCACGGCCACCGTCGACGAGGACGTCTGCGGCGGCTGCGGCGCGTGCGCGCAGGTGTGCCCGTTCGACGCCATCGAGATCGTCGAGAAGGACGGCAAGAAGGTCGCCGAGGTCGAGGAGGTCGCCTGCGAGGGCTGCGGCCAGTGCGCCGCGGCGTGTCCGAGCGGCGCCATGCAGCTGCGGTACTACCGGGACGAGCAGCTGATGCCGCAGCTCGAGGCACTGCTCGAGGAGGCGACCAGCGAGGAGGAAGAGGAGGAGTAAGGCTCACGGTCACCCTCCCCCGATGAACCCGCCCCCGAAGGGCGAAACGCCCAGGGGGCGGGGGATGGGGGCTCACGCCAGCCCCGCGGATCGTTACGATCTTCATAACGATTTGACCGACACCATCTTCACACCCTTCACGCGACCGAGCGTCCCCTCTTCTGGGGGTCCTCATTTGCCCGTCCGGATGGGCGTGATCGGAGTGGGAATGATGGGCAGCAACCACGCCCGAGTCTACCACGAGCTGGAGGAGACGGAGCTCGTGGCGGTCTGCGACGTGGATGAGTCCCGCGCCCGGAAGGTCGCCAAGCGGTACGGGGCCAACTGGTACACGGACCACACGAAGATGCTGCGGGAGGAGGACCTGGACGGTGTGAGCGTCTGCGTCCCCACGAAGTACCACGCGGACGTCGCCGTCGACGCGCTCGAGGCCGGCGTCCACGTCCTCGTGGAGAAGCCCATCGCCGACACGGTCGAGAACGCCCTCCGCATCATCGAGGCCGCCGAGGACCACGGACTGAAGCTCGCCGTTGGCCACATCGAGCGGTACAACCCCAGCGTGATCAAGGCGAAGGAGGTGATCTCTCGCGGGGACGTCGGCGACATCGTCGTGATGTCGGCCAAGCGGGTGGGCCCCTACCCGCCGAGGATCCGGGACGTGGGCGTGATCGTGGACCTCGCCGTGCACGACATCGACGTCATGATGTACCTCACCGAGTCCGACGTGGTCGAGGTGTACGCGGCGGCCGGCTCGGCGATCGTCCGCACTCGGGAGGACTACGCGGAGATCATGCTCAAGTTCGACGGCGACCCGACGGGCCTCATCGAGGTGAACTGGCTGACCCCGTACAAGGAGCGGCGGCTCGAGGTCACGGGGCGCGAGGCGATCCTGGAGGTGCAGTACATCGACCAGGAGCTCCGGATGATGGACGAGGAAGGGGTCAAGGTGTTCAACATCGAGCGGGAGGAGCCCCTGAAGCTCGAGCTGAAGGACTTCGCGGAGGCGATCATGGAGGACCGGGAGCCCGGGGTGGACGGGGCGACCGGTCTCAAGGTGCTCAAGACGGCGATCGCCGCGCTCGAGTCGGTCGAGAGGAACGAGCCCGTATCCCTCGAGGACTGACTCACTCCGCACCGACAACATTATAAAATAGGTGACTCCGGCCCGCCCGAAGAGGCTGGAGTGGGGGATGTTTCCCTATGGCAGAGGAGAAGGAGCACATCAACCTCGCGTTTATCGGGCACGTAGACCACGGTAAGTCCACCCTGGTCGGTCGACTGCTGTACGACACGGGCGTGATCGACGACAAGGACCTGGGTGAAGGTGAGGACAAGTTCAGGGTGGTCATGGACACGCTGGAGGAGGAGCGAGAGCGAGGAGTAACCATCGACCTGGCGCACACCAAGTTCGAGACCGACAACTACGAGTTCACGATCGTGGACTGCCCGGGTCACCGAGACTTCGTCAAGAACATGATCACCGGCGCCAGCCAGGCCGACGCCGCCATCCTGGTGGTCGCCGCCGACGACGGAGTGATGCCGCAGACGAAGGAGCACGCCTTCCTGGCCAAGACGATGGGTATCGACCAGCTGATCGTCGCGATCAACAAGATGGACCTCGTGGACTACGACAAGGACCGGTACGAGGAGGTTAAGGAGGAGGTCGCCGAGCTGCTGAAGACCATCGGCTACGACGTGGACAAGATCCCGTTCATCCCGATCAGCGCGTTCGAGGGCGACAACGTCGTCGAGAGGAGCGACAACATGCCGTGGTACGACGGCCCGACGATCCTCGAGGCCCTGGACGAGCTGGAGCCGCCGGAGAAGCCGATCGACAAGCCGCTGCGGATCCCGGTGCAGGACGTGTACTCGATCACCGGTGTCGGTACCGTGCCCGTCGGCCGAGTCGAGACCGGCGTCCTAGAGGTGGGTGACACCGTCCGGTTCGAGCCGGTGTACACGGCCACTGGCGGGCGCAAGGGTGAGGGCGAGGTCCGAAGCATCGAGATGCACCACGAGGAGATCGAGCGCGCCGAGCCGGGTGACAACATCGGATTCAACGTGAAGGGCGTCGGCAAGAACGACATCAGCCGAGGTGACGTCGCCTGCCACCCGGACGAGCCGGCGACCGTGGTCACGCCGGACGACACGTTCATCGCCCAGATCGTCGTGCTGCAGCACCCGAGCGCCATCTCGGCGGGCTACACGCCGGTGTTCCACTGCCACACCGCGCAGGTGGCCTGCAAGTTCGTGGAGCTGATCGAGAAGATCGACCCAGCCACCGGTGAGGTCATCGAGGAGAACCCGGACTTCCTGAAGACCGGCGAGGCCGCGCGGGTCCGCGTGCAGCCCACCAAGCCGATGGTCATCGAGGAGGTCAAGGACATCCCGCAGCTGGGCCGGTTCGCGATCCGAGACATGGGTCAGACCGTGGCGGCAGGAATGTGCGTCAAGATCGAGAAGGAGGAGTAATCCCTCCACGCCCCTCACCACTTCTTCCCGGGTGAGTCCCCCATGGCCCAGGAGGTCAGGCTCAAGCTCTCCAGCACCGACCACCGGAAGCTCGAGGAGGTGTGCGAGCGTATCAAGAAAGTGGTCGAGGAGACCGGAGCCCAGATGTCCGGCCCCATCCCGCTGCCGACCAAGCGGCTGATCGTGCCCACGCGGCGCTCCCCGGACGGTGAGGGCAAGGCCACCTGGGACAAGTGGGAGATGCGCATCCACAAGCGGCTGATCGACATTAAGGGTGACGAGCGGACCATCCGGCGGCTGATGCGCATTCACATCCCGGAGGAGGTCCACGTCGAGATCATCATGAAGTAAACCGTCACGGGGCGACGCGTAACGCCCTTCCCGCAATCGTTAACCACCTTGTAACGTTTCCTCCTCCCCGAGCAGCGCCCGCTCCCAGGACGTCAGCGACGGACACACCGAGCAGCCCAGCCGGTAGAACCCCCGCTCGTAGAACTCGCTCACCGGCAGGTCCAGCCTGAACAGCGTCCCCAACACCTCGGCGCCGCTCCACCACTTCAGCGGGTTCACCTCCGGCACCTCCAGCATCCTGTTCTCGTGCACCGGCGGCCGCAGCCGGCGCCTCCTGCTCTCCGCGTCCCGGTCACCCACCACCAGCACCGGGTCCTCCAGCCTGCTCACCACCTTCCGGATCCCGGCCACCTTCACCCCCGTGCACCACCGATCCTCCGGCGTCGGCTCCTTCTCCTTCAACCCCCGGCGAAACGCCTCCGACACGTCCACCCGCTCGATGTCGACGCCCAGCGTCTCCTCCAGCTCATCGACCACCTCACGACCCAGGTCGAACCCGGTGTCCACGTACACCGCCACCAGGTCCAGCCCCAGCTCGTCCGCAACCTCGCGACCCAGCGCCAGACAGCACGCGCTGTCCTTCCCGCCGCTGACCGGCACGACCACCTCCGAGTACTCCTCCACGTGCTCCCGCAGGAACTCCCGCGACTCCTCGAACCGCTCCTCCAACACCTCCTCATTGGCCTTGACGAACTCCTCGAGCTCGAACGGCTCACCCTCGCCCAGCCGGCCCGCCTCCGGCTCCCCCTCGTCCGGCGTCACGAGCCGCAGCACCGGCCGCCCCGAGCCGTCGTAGAGCACCTCCTCGGGCGGGTTCCCGGGCTTCCTAACCGAAAGGTACGCGCCCGGCTCCAGCTCGACCCCCGTCACCTCCTCGACCGACTCGGCGAACCGACCCCAACGTAAGAACACGTCCGCGTCCTGATCCTCCACCACGACGTCCCCCGATCGAAGCTCCGGCACGCCCCGGAAGGCCACGCTGAGCCGCGGGGCCGCCCGGCCCAGCTCGATCGCGTCCACGATCTCGGCCAGCCGGGCGTTCCTGACCTCCGCCTTACCCACGTTCACGACCGCCCAGTCCTCCACCACCATCGCCCTGGACCTGGCCCGGCGCGGGTACGTCCTCCGACCCAGCAGCAGCACCTTCCACAACGCATTTGAATCCTCGAAAAGCTCGCGGCACATCCCGATGATCCAGGAAAAGTCGCGTTCCCCGCGCACCGTGTCCACCTCCCACTCCCAGTCCGGGTAGTACCGCTCCAGCGCCGCCTCCACGGCCGACGCGTCCTTCCTGGCCCGCACGACCACGTGCAGCTGCTTCCGCAACCCCGACCCCCCGGGGTGCTCGCATGAGCGGGGAGCTCTGGACGCTGGAGTGGGAGGGTGAGCACCCGGAGGAGTCCGACGCCAGGCTCTCGGACTTTTCGTCCCGGCTACCGCCCGAGCCCGCGTACACCCATCAGGTCGAGACGGTCGAGCGGCTGCGGGACGCCAACGTGCTCCTGACCGCGGGGATGGGAGCGGGCAAGACCGAGGCGGCCCTGGCCGCGGTCGAGCACCTGGAGCTCAAGCCGGCCGTCTTCGTGTACCCGACCAAGGCCCTCGCCCGGGATCAGGCGGAGCGCATGATGGACTACGGGTTCGACGTCGTGATCGCCGACGGCGACCACCCGGGCTGGCGGTCGCGCATCGACGACGCCGAGCTCGTGCTCACCAACCCCCAGATGATCTGGATCCACGCCCGGAACAACCTACCGTTCTGGAGGTTCCTCCGGGAGCGCGCCGCCTGCCTGGTCTGGGACGAGGTGCACTTCTACGACCCACGGCAGGCCAACCTGCTCCTGGGCATCGTCCGCGCGCTCTCCGACCGGCGCCACCTCTTCATGTCCGGCACCGTGGGACGCCCGCGCCGCTTCTGCCGCGAGGTGGAGCGGGCGACCGGGGAGCGCTGCGTGCACGTGAGAGGGCGCGGGAGGATGGCCCCTCGAACCTTTCGGGCCCGCGAGTCGGGCTCCTTCCGGGACCTGCTGCGCGAGATCGCCGAGTGCGCCGAGGAGGGCGTGAAGACGCTCGTCTTTCTGCGCTCCCGCGCCCAGGTGGAGCACGCGTACCAGATCCTCCGCCGGCGCTTCGGGCTGGAGGACCGGATCACGATCCACCACGGCGCCCTGCCCCGCGAGGAGCGGTGGCGGGCGGAGCGGGAGTTCAAGACCCGGGTCCCGGTCATGCTCACGGTGAAGACGCTGGAGGTGGGCATCGACATCGGCTCCGTCTCCCGGATCATCCACTACGGCCTCCCGGAGAAGGTCTCCGACTTCTGGCAGCGCGAGGGGCGGGCCGGGCGGCGCGGTCAGCCGGCCGAGTCCATCATCTTCCCGGCCGATCCCTGGACTAGGTTCGTCCTATCCTCAAGATCCCGGTTCCGGCGGGCGTACCTGGAGGGTCAGGTGGAGCGGATCCTGGCCGACCACCGATCCCCCGTTTCCGCGCCGCCCGCGGAGAACCCGGCGCAGTCGTTCTACGGGGAGCGTGAGACGTACCGGGTGGTCCGGGAGGACGACCCTCGGAGGGTTCTACGGGACCAGCTGGACCCGGAGGACGTGCCCCGGTCCTGGGCACCCGGCTGCGCGTTCCGGTACCGGGGTGACATCTGGATCGTGACGGGCCCGCCCGACGAGGAGAGCCGGTCGATCCCCGCCCTGCCGGTGGACGAGTACGACCCCTCCGTGCGGCAGCTCATCGAGGAGGGATGGTGGCCCTACCCGCGCATCGAGATCACGGCGGAGGAGGGGCCGGAGGACTGCGGACTGGGCCACATCCGCCTCCGCTGGACGGCTACGGCGCTCGTCCCCCCGCCCGATCAGCGCGAGCGCCCCATCATCCTGGAGACCGGCGAGCTGTCCGTCCGCGTCCGGGCCTTCTACGTCCGGCTCACCGATCCCGGCCTCGGCTCGTCCAAGCGGGTCAGCTCCGCGGAGCTCGCCCTGCACGCCCTGACCTACGCGCTGAAGATGGTGGCCGGCGCCCCGCTAACGCTCGTGGGCCACTACGTGCACGCGCCCGTGTACGCGGAGCTCCCGGAGGAGGACGCCGAGCGGCCCCCTTACCTGCTCCTGTACGAGTCGCCGCCCGCCGTCATGCCCCTGCTCGAGTGGGACGACGTCGTCCGGGAGGCTCGGCGACTGCTCGAGCGCGAGGAGCCCTCGAACCTGCGGCTCCCGCACTGCTCGTGGCCATCCGGCGCCCCCGAGCCGTCGACGCGGCTGGCCGAGCACTACCTGGCGGTCGTCTACGACCTGATCAAGAAGCTGCGAGAGCGCGTGCGGCGGGAGGGGGAGGCGTGAGCGGGCGCAAGACCGAGTGGGTGACCAAGCACCTCGACTACGACGGAGAGGTCACCTGGCTGGTCGAGTCCCACGGCCCGCCCGACGATCCCACGCCCCCCTGCCGGCCCACCTGCCGCCACTGCTACGCGACCCAGCTGCCACCCGACGCGCGTGAGCGGCTCGTGGTGAGCGAGCTCTCCCTGTACCCCTCCGACCTCGTGAACCACCCGCGGCTGGAGGACGTGCTCCGCCGGGCGAGGGAGCTCGTGGAGTCCCGGAGGCCGCTGCCGCTCAAGCTGATCACCTCCGGGAAGGGACTCACCGAGCGCCGGCTGGAGGTGCTCTTGAGGCACCTGGACCAGCTGGACTTCCACCTGATGTCCACCGACCCGCGCGAGCGGGCCTCCCTGACCCGAGAGTCCGTCGACCGGGCGGAGCGGGTGCTGGCGCTCGTCCGCCGGTCGGCCGAGGAGATCGACACCGTCGCCAACGTCGTGCTCGTGCCCGGTCACAACCTGCGCAGCCTGCCCCGGACCCTCCGGGACCTGGACGACTGGGGGCTCCGCAAGTGCGTGGTCATTCCCGTCGGTCTGACCAGGTACCACCGGGGCGGGCTGAGGCCGCTCACCCGCGAGGAGGAGCGGTGGGTGTGGGAGGTCTGCCGGCGGCTCGACGAGGAGCTCGACCTCGACGTGGTCCCCTGCGACAGCCTGCTCCCGGAGGAGCGGTTCCGGCCCGAGCTCGAGCGGGTGGCCCGGGAGTGCGCGCGGGCGGTAGAGGGGCTGGAGCTGCGCGTGGGCCTCGTCACGGGCGAGGCCTTCGGACCCGTGATCCGGGAGCTCTGCGAGCGGGTCAACGCCGAGCTGGAGGATCGGGTGCTCGAGCCCGTGATCGTTCGGAACCGGTACTTCGGCGGGAACATCCGCTGCGCGGGGCTGCTCACGGGCCGTGACGTCATCCGGGAGCTGAAGGGGAGCGACGTGGACGTCGCGATCGTGCCCCGGATCTCCGTCGAGCTGGGCTCGTTCATCGACGGTGTGACCACGTGGGAGGTGGCGGCTCGAGCCGACTGCGAGGTGGTCGTGGGTCCGGAGCGGCTGGAGGAGCTGCCTGAGACCCTCTCCCGGATCGCCTCGGGGTGGGTGGGGTGCACCCAGCCCTCCTAGCCCTGGGAGCCTCCGCCGCCGGCACGCTGACCACCGCTCGCCTCTTCCGCCTGGTGGACGGGCCCCTGTACGAGCCCGTGCGCGGCGGGACCCCGAGGGGCGTGGGGATCGTCCCCGCGCTGGTCTACGCCGGCCTGGTCCCGGAGGGTGGCGTTCCGGTGGCGATTCTCGCCGCCCTGGGGTTCGTCGACGACGCCCTCGGCCGCCGGTTCACCCGGCTGGGCGTGGAGGTGGGGCACCTCGCGCGCGGGCTGGCCATGCTGCTGGTCCTGGCGTGGTGCTGGTACCACCACGGGCCGGTCACGGGGCTGGTGGCCGGGTTCCTGCCTCAGCCGGCCAACATCGTGGACACGCAGCCCCGTGCGTTCACCTTCGCGCTCGCGGTGGCGACGCTGGCGTGCCTCCCGCTGGGAACCCTTGACCCCACCTCCGCGCTGGTCCTGTGGGCCGCACTTGCCCCGTACGTGGCGCTGGACCTGCGCGGCCGGGCGATGCTGGGGGACGGTGGGAACTCGTCGCTGGCGGTGGCGGGGCTGCTGGCGGCGACGCGGGGCGACCCGGTGGGGGCGCTCGTCTTCCTGACCGCGTTCACGCTCGCCGGGGCGTGGTACCGGTTCCGGGTGGAGCCGCGGCTCCGGGAGTACCTGGAGCGTGAGCTGGGCATCGAGGAACCCACGCTCATGGACGCGGTGTGGGACGTGCTGACGGGTGGAGCGCTGGGTGACCTGGTCAAGTCGCTGACCTTCGGCCGCGCGGAGGTGCCGGAGTGCGGCGAGTGGGCGCGCCGGCTGGGGTACCGGCGATTGGTCCTTATCGGCCGATCGACGGTGGGCGAGCGCCTCCGTGGGGGTTAAATCCGGGGCCCGAGGGCCGGACTTAGGCGACCCTAACGGGGGTGTGGTCTTGGCGGAGGAGTCCGAGGCCGAGGAGAAGGCTGAGGAGGCGAAGCCTCCTCACCCGCATCATCACCCGAGCCGTGAGGAGATCCGGAAGCAGATCGAGCGGGAGAAGGAGGAGATCGAGAAGCGGCTCGAGAACGTGGAGCACGTGCTGGTCGTGATGAGCGGTAAGGGCGGCGTCGGCAAGACGACGGTGACGGTGAACCTCGCGCTCTGCCTGGCTGAGGATGCGGACGTGGGTGTGCTGGACCTGGACATCCACGGCCCGAACGTGCCGGAGCAGCTGGGGGTGGACAGGCCCCCGCAGGCGTCGCCCGCGGGGCTGTTCCCGGTGAAGGGTTACCGGGACGTAAAGGTGGTCTCGATCGGGACGATGCTTGAGGACAGGAACCTACCGGTGCTCTGGCGAGGGCCCCGGAAGTCCGGGTTCATCCGGGAGGTGCTGGTGAAAACGCAGTGGGGTGACCTGGACTACCTGATCGTCGACATGCCGCCGGGGACCGGTGACGAGATCATGACGGGCCTGGAGATGCTGCCGGAGCGGGCTCGGAACGTGCTGCTGGTAACGAGCCCCGAGTCCATGGCGCACTCGGACGTGGTTAAGGCGGGCGAGGCGGTGAAGCGAATGGACGGGAACCTGCTGGGCGTCGTCAGCAACATGCACGGCATCATCTGCCCGGAGTGCGACTCGCTGATCGAGTACTTCACGGAGGATCACTCGGAGGAGCTGGCGGAGCGCCTGGGCGTGGAGGTGCTGGCCAGGATCCCGCTGGACCCGGAGGCGAAGCTGAGGTCCGAGGAGGAGGGCAAGCCGATGGTGCTCGCGGCCCCGGACTCGCGGGCGGCTGAGGCCTTCCAGGAGCTGGCGGAGCGAGTCAAGGAGGAGCTGTAGTCGGGCGGAACGGTCCTCATCATCCCCTCAGCGGGGTCCTACCTCCCCATCGTCTTCCCGCGGCTCGGTCCCGAGTGCCCTCCCCATCACGCGTCGGGGGCGGCTATACCTCCTCATCGCCCTCGGCGTCCGCCTCGACGTCCTCCACTTCCTCCACGGTCCGAACCAGCCGGCAGAGGCGCCGGTTACGGACGACCATGACTCGGGGCCGGAACCGGACGTAGTAAGCCTCCCATAGCGCGAGCGCGAGGCGGGGCTGGGCGCCCCCACCCACGTCGATGAACACGGCGTCGACCCGGTCCGTCCGCTCCAGCACCTCCCCAAGCCGGAACCCGTCCTCGTGGAGCGGGACGACGTTGTCCAGGTTCTCCACCCGGTCGAGCAGCTTCCGGTACATCTCGTCCGATTTCTCGAACGCGATCACCAGCTCGGCCCGCTCCGCGAGCCGAACGGTGGTGTCTCCCGCCGCCGCGCCCACCTCGACGACCACGTCCCCGTCCCGGACGACCTCCTCGGCCAGCCTCCGGTACCGATTGACGTCGAAGACCAGGTAGGTCCGAGTCACGGAGCCTCCCCTACAGCTCCGCCTCGAACTCCTCCGTTTTCAGCTCGTCCCCCTCGAGCAGGTACAGCTTGATCCAAACCTCCCGCCCGTCGATCGTCCCGTACATGAACGACGGGCCCGGGCTCGTCCCACCGCCCGAGGGCACGCCCGTGAGGCTGCCCGGGTTCACGATCAGCTTCTCACGGTGCTCCTTGAACTCGGGTCGATGCGTGTGGCCCGTGAAGATCACGTCGGCGCCCTCCTCCTCCGCGATCGAGGCCAGCTGATCCGGGTCTCCGCGCGGGTGCACCCCGCTCCCGTGGTCCACCACGACCTTCAGGTCCTCCAGCTCCTCCGTCACCCGGTTCGGTAGCGGCAGCCCGAAGTCGCAGTTGCCGGTCACCATGAGTGCCTTCTCTCCCAGCGAGGACATCCACTCGACTACGTCCTCCGACGTGTAATCCCCCGGCGAGATGACCACGTCCACCGGGGCCAGCTGCTCGATCTTCTCCTTCAGCGGCTGCGGCACCTCCTGCGCGCGCTCCGGGATGTGCGCGTCGCCCATGACCAACAGGTTGATCATGACTCCTCCTCACCCCCAGGCACCGAGTCCAGCTCCACGTACCCGTCCCGGAGACACGATCGTAAAATTCGTCGCCCCGGTCCCTCGTCGAACATCGGCGGGGCCCAGTCCCGGGTCACCCGGTACCGCTCGACCCCGCCCTCCCGCACCTTCACCCGGTACGCCAGGAAGCCGCGGCGCTGCCACACCGGCGTGCGGCCCAGGTTGATCCCGAACTCGTGGAAGAGGAGCTCGTGCACGTCGTGCGCCTTCATCCCGCGGAGTCGCTCGGCGGCCTCCCTCGGCGAGAGGCCCTTCTTCCTGAGCGCCCAGTACGCGTACGAGTTCAGGTGGTTCCGCCAGGCCTCATCCTGCCGCCACTTGAAGTACCGGATCACGTCGTCCTCCGTGAGGACCACGCACCGGGAGTCGAAGGAGATCGTCTCCTCGAACACCCTATCCCCGAAGTGCTCCCTCAGCGCGCCCTGCAGGTAGCTGGCCGCGCAGGAAGCGGAGACGGAGGTGAGCTTCTCCACCCGGCCGGAGAACGGGATCCGGTCGCGCGGGATCAGCAGGTTGAGCTCGTCGGAGAACCCGTACACGAGCGTGACGCCGAGGCCGGAGTCCCGGATCAGGCGCACGGCCGTCTCGGCCATCGCCTCCGCGAACCGCCGATCGTAGGGCTTCTTCATCCCCAGCCGGCGCGTCAGGTTCGTAAACGCCCGTCCGTCCACGCGCAGGACCAGGTGCGCGTTGGGCGGCGTGCGCAGGTTGGAGTACACCTCCAGCTCCCGGGGCTCGGGCGGCTTCAAGTCCCCACCCGGAGCCCCTCGGTCAGCCGCTCCAGGAGCGCGACGGTCGAGTACGCCGCCAGGGCGCTCGTCTTCGGGTTCTCCGGCAGGGCCGCGTTCCGCAGCTCGAACCGGTAGTCGCCCACCTCCGACCGGACCTCGATGATGTGCGTGTTACGATCGACCTCCGGGTCGCACACCACTCTGACCCGGACCCGGGACGGGTCGCCCACCGCCAGCGAGATGGCGGCCGCCACGTTGACGTTCCTCGGGAACCGCTTCACCGCCTCCCGCACGGACCCCTCGAAGACCACCTCGCGCTCCTCCGCATCCCGGCCCAGGGACTCCGGCGGCTTGATCGTCGTCAGCACCACCTCCTCGACCGCCCCGCTCACGGCCCGGAGCACGTCCAGACCGCCCACGGCCCCGGAGGGAACGAACAGCCGGTGGCCCGTCCGCTCCGCAACCTCCAGGCACTCCTCCAGCAGCCCGTCCTCCAGCACCAGGGCTCCCACGCTAAGGATGACGACGTCCGCGCGCTCCAGGGCCTCCGGCAGCAGCTCCGCGGCGGCCTCCACGGACGCCGCCTCCACGATCACGTCGCAGTCCCACTCCAGCGCCTCCTCCAGCTCCGTCGTGGTCTCGCACTCCGGGAAAAGCTCCCGCACCCACTCCAGCCGCTCCCGGTTCCTGTCGCACGCGGCCACCGGCTCCACGCGGCCCCGGAGCCGGCCCTCCGCCGCCTCAGTCAGCACCGTTGACCCGATCCCTCCCACGCCCACGAGCCCTAAGCTCAGCTTCCTCATACTCGATGATCCCCTCCCGGAGGTACTCCAGCAACCCCTCCGGCAGGATCGGGCGCCCGTCCTCCGCCGGGTAATCGCAGTGGAGCCGCACCGAGTGGCCGTCCTCCAGCTCCACCTCCGGCCGCTCCACCACCTCGAGCTCCTCAATCTCCAGCCCTTCCTCCAGGATTATCAGGGCGACCCGGACCGCGCCGTCGATGCTGAAGTGGTAATCACCCAGGTGCCTCACCTCCGCCCCCTCGAACCGGGGCGTGATGAGCTTCCGGGTCCGGTGCCGCCGGGGATGGTCCCCCAGGATCCCACCCACCACGATCACGTCCGGCTCCTCGTCCGGCGTCAGCGGCTCCTCCGCGTCCGGGTCCAGCACGACCACCCGCTCGCCCTTTAACGGGAGCTCCGAGCCCGAGTACGGCAGGGCCGGGTACCGGGCCTTGGCCAACACCTCCGGGTCGGCGCCCGTGACCGTGAACTCCCAGCCGTACCCCCGGGCCACCCTGAAGGACTCGGTGTACTCCAGGTCCAGCCACGGGGACCACCGGTCCGCGTGCTCGACGAACACCACCGGCAACTACTCCTCTCCCTCCTCCTTGGACCGCTTCTTCTCCTCCTCCGAGCGTCCTCGGGCCTCCACGATGACGATATCGCCCACCGCCTTGACGGCGGCCGCGTTAAGGTTCTCCACCCGCTTCTCCTCGACGCCCGGGATCGGAATCAGCCCGCCCGGCGACTCCTCCGTCACCACAACGATTAACCTCTTCAGGTCGCCCGTCTCCGGGTCGAAGGTAACGTCTCGGACCGTGCCGACCTTGTTCCCCTCCTCCGTGTAAACCTCCATCCCCACGAGCTGCTGAAACCGGACGTACCGACGACGACGTTCCGCCAACAGGGGAGCACCCCCGTGGAGATCGTCGGAATCCACCACGGCCACGACGCCGGGGCGGCGCTCGTACGCGACGGAGAGCTCGTCGCCGCCGCCAACGAGGAGCGGTTCTCGCGTAAAAAACTCCACCGAGGCTTCCCCGAGCGGTCGCTCCGGTTCGTCCTCGAGCGCGCGGAGGCCCCGGACGCGATCGCCGTCGCCGGTCTCTACCGCCGCAAGCGCCTCCTCGACCGACTGCGCGAGCTGGCCGAGGAGCTCGAGGCCCCCCTCTACTTCGTCGAGCACCACGTCGCCCACGCCGCCTCGGCTTACTACACCTCCGGCTTCGACCGCTGCCTCACGGTCACCGTGGATGCGGCGGGCGACGGCCTCTCCGCGACCGTCTGGGTGTGCGAGCGCGGGCGCATGCACCGCGTCGCCACGGACTCTTACTACGACTCCCTGGGCGACTTCTACGCGAACGTGACCGAGCTCCTGGGCCTCGAGCCGATGAAGGACGAGGGCAAGGTCATGTGCCTGGCCGCGTACGCCGAGCCCGACCAGCGCGCCCTCGAGTGGATCGAGAGCGAGGTTATCACCGTCGAGGAGGGCCGGATCCGAAACCTCCTGGGGGCCGTCTCCGGCGAGGCCGTGCGCCGGCTCAAGCGCTCACCTCTCGCCGAGCTCGACCGGGAGCGCCTCGCGGCCACCGCCCAGCGGGCCCTCGAGCGCCTCCTCCTCCGGTACTTCGAGCACCACGTCGAGGAGCACGGGGAGCGGAGGGTCGCCTACGCCGGAGGCGTCGCCGCGAACGTCATCGCCAACATGCGCCTCCGGGAGGAGCTCGACCTCGACCTCTTCGTCCACCCGAACATGGGAGACGGCGGGCTGGCCGCGGGGGCCGCCCTCTGGGCCTGGGCGCAGGAGGAGCTGGCCCGGGGTCGAACCCCACGACCGCGGCGGCTGGAGCACGTGTACCTGGGCCCCGAGTACGACCGGAGCGAGGTGGAGCGGGCGCTCAAGGAGCACGGGCTGCTCGACCGGGCCGAGCTGGTGGGCCGGGACCCGGAGGCCATCGTCTCCCGACTGCTGGAGGGTAAGACGGTCGCCGTCTTCCAGGGGAGGATGGAGTACGGTCCGAGGGCGCTCGGAGCCCGGAGCATCCTCGCGGACCCACGGGACCGGGCGATCGTGGACAAGCTGAACCGCGACCTGGGCCGGGACGAGTACCAGCCCTTCGCACCGACCATCCTCGAGGAGCGGGCCGAGGAGTACCTGCACAACCCCTGTCGGGCCCCGTTCATGACCCTCGCCTTCCGCGCCACGGATGAGTTCAGGCGCGAGGCGCCCGCGGTCGTGCACGTGGACGGGACGACCCGGCCCCAGACGCTCGGAAACGAGCTGCCCTTCTACCGAGAGATCCTGGAGGCCTTCGAGGGGGAGACGGGCGTGGGCGCCGTCCTGAACACCAGCTTCAACCTTCACGGGGAGCCGATCGTCTGCTCGCCCGAGGACGCCGTCAGGTCCTTCCTGAAAGGGACCGCGGACGTCCTGTGGATCGAGGGGTACCTCGTGGAGCGCGACTGAGGTCCCAGGGGGCGTCGCGCGCTGAAGCGGCCCCGGGTGCTGTACAACGTAGGGATGACGGCCGACGGCAAGGTGGTGAGCGTGGAGGGAGACGCCCGGATCTCCGGCGAGGAGGACCTGAGGGAGGTGCACCGGCTTCGGGCCGAGCACGACGCGGTCGCCGTGGGCGCGAACACCGTGCGCAGGGACGACCCGATGCTCAACGTCCGGCTGGTTGAGGGTGAGGACCCGCTCCGGGTCGTGTTCTCCTCGGACTGCACCGGGATACCCCTGAACTGCCGGCTCGTCCGAACCGCCCGCGAGATCCCCACGCTGATCCTCTGCGCCGAGGCGGAGCCGGAGCACCGCCGCAGGCTCGAGCGGCGTGGAGTGGAGGTGGAGGAGGTCGGGTGGGAAGGGGAGTTCGCGGACGTGCGAGAGGGGCTGCGGGTCCTGTACGAGCGCGGGGTCAGGTCCCTGCTGCTGGAGGGTGGCCCCACGCTCGCCTGGAGCTTCCTGAAGCATGGGCTGATCGACGAGTTCAGGGTCGCGGTGGCGCCCGTGATGATCGGCGGCTCGGAGGCGCTCACGCCGGTGGAGGGGAAGGGGTTCCCGACGGTGGCGGAGGGCGTGGGACTAAAGCTCAAGCGCGTGGAGCGGCTCGGTCGGGACGTGGTCCTGTGGTACGAGGTCGTCGGCTCCGCGCGGGAGCTCGCGGAAGAGCACGAACGGGCCCGGGGTGAGCCGGATTGAAGTGCCCGGAGTGCGGGACCGAGATGAACCCGGAGCTCCGGGAGGACGGCGTAGAGGTGTTAAAGTGCCCGGAGTGCGGGAAGGAGATCAAGCGGATCCCGTCGTACCGGGAGTTCGGCGTGGAGACCGGCGAGTTCCTGGACCTCCCCAGGCCGGACTGGGACGAGGACATCGTGGGCAAGGAGGTCGTCGTCGTGATCCGCTACCGCTCGCCCGAAGGGTACCGTCGGAGGAAGATCCGGGGTAAGGTCGAGCGGATCGACAACCGAGGTAACATCGTGATCAAGCGGGAGGAGGACGACTTCGAGATCACGCTGTACCCGCAGGTCGTCGAGAACATCAAGGTGCTGGAGTGAATTCCCGCGGGTTTCGGCTCCCGCCGGTCCGGTCATCGGCCGCGAGGCCTCCCCGATCCCCACCGGAGATCCCATCCACATCACGGCGCCCGGTGTACCGCTTGCCTACCAACGATAAAAGGGCCTCCCGCCGGGGCCGGGCGGGGGTGACCGGGTGAGACCCTCCCTCCTGGTGCTCCTGGCGACCGTGACGCTCGTCGCATCGCCCGCCACCGCGGAGATTCATATCCTCACCTGGGCGGGAGGCGGTGCGGACGATACCTGCGTGGCGCGGACGAAGAGGATCGTGGACTGGTGGAACACTTACCGGGCCACCGGTCCCCAGGACACGATAGTGTGGCACTACACGACCAGGGAGGACCGCTGGCGGACCGTGCTGGAGACGGGCATCGACCCACTCACCGGCGCTAAGATCAACGTGATCTACGTCCCCGGTGGCTGGCACCCGGAGCGGTACTGGCACTTCGACTTCGTGGAGCTCCTGTACCACGCGCAGATCGACCTGGGCATCGGCTACGTGGGCGTTTGCGCGGGCGCCTACCTGCACGCGGGCAACATCGAGTACAGCTCCAGCGGGCCGGGCCACCAGGACCTCATTCAGGACGGCGTCACCGTCGTGGACGGGATGAACGGGCCCAACCGGATCTGCCGCGTGCTCATCCTGCCGAACAACCCGCTGACGCCGGACTGGACGTGGAACAACGTCTTCACGTACAAGTACTGGAACGGCCCGGGGTTCGGCCCGGAGGAGGGTCTCCGGTACGACCCGAGTCAGAAGTGCTGGATCAAGTACACCAAGATCGAAGGCAAGGACGTCATGATCAAGATCTGGCCGGTGGGCGAGTACGTGGACACCTGCCGCGGCTGGGCGATCGTCGCGGGCCAGTACTTCGTCCGCGAGGGCGACGAGTGGGTGCCCCGGGGCAGATTCGTGCTCTTCGGACCGCACCCGGAGCTGACGAACAGAACCGGCGCCCACGCGCTCCTGGCGAAGGCAATCGTCTGGGCGGCCGGCGGTAAGCTCAGGCAGGAATCTCAGCCGACGTTCACCGAGATGCTGACGGTGAACTTCCTGGAGAAGTCGATCCTGGCGGCGCTGGTGTCCACGGTGCTGACCATGCTGCTCCCGGAGGACATCAAGCACCAGGCGTTCCAGGGCCTGTCCCCGGAGGTTCAGGAGGCATTCCGGGAGCTCGCGGCCGCCATCAAGAGCGCGACGGGCGTCGACATACCTCCCGAGGACCTGTTCCTAGGCTCGCTGCTGACGACGGTCACCTACCTGCTGGAGACGCTGGTCCAGTGGCTGCTGACGCCGGCACCGGCCGCAGCCTGACCCTCCATCCTCCTCCCGGGCCCGAATCGTTACGAACCTCATAACGATTCCGGACTGGTAGCGGGGCCGGGATTTGAACCCGGGACCTCCGGGTTATGAGCCCGGCGGGATGGACCTGGCTACCCCGCCCCGCTGCCCTCCATGCGCGCCCGGTCCCCATCCAATACATTAAATTTTCGCGGTCCGATCTCGGGAGGGCCGACCTTGTCCCTGTACGTGGGCGTCGAGGGCGTGGACGGCGTCGGTAAGTCCTCCGTCGTGAACATCGCCTCCGAGCTCCTCGAGATCCACGGGCTCGAGGTGACCATCGTGCGAGAGCCCGGCACGGAGCTGGGCAGGAAGGCCCTGAAGTGGGATAACCCCCACGCCCAGGCCCTCGCCTTCACCCTCGACCGGCTGCTCACGCTCGAGCGCGTTGACTTCGAGGGGTCGGACGTGGTCCTCTCCGACCGGACGTTCCTGAGCACCCTCGCCTACCAGTCCGCCCTGGGAGCCGACCTCTCCTGGCTGCTGGAGCTCCAGCGCCCCGTCCCCAAGCCGGACCTTATCTACGTGATCGACCGGGAGCCCCTGGTGCGCGACGAGGAGTTCGACCCAGAGTTCCTCGAGAAGGTCAGGAAGGAGTACCGCCGGGCGGCCCGGCGCGCCGAGAGGGAGTTCGGGGTGGAGGTTCGCTGGCTGGACGCTGAGGGAATGGAGAAGGAGGAGATCGCCGAGATCATCGTGCGGCAGGTGCTGAAGCGCGTGGGAGACTCGCTGGACGTGCCGGACGACGTCGTGGAGGGGTAGGCCGGTGTCCTACCGCAAGGGGGCCGACTTCGAGCGGCAGCTCGTCAGGTACGTCCGCCGGCACGGAGGCGAGGCCATCCGAGCGGCCGGGTCGGGAGGGCCCGTGGACGTTGTGGCCTACGTGCCGGGGCGGGGCCACCTCGCGGTGGAGTGCAAGGTCCGTCGAGAGGACCGGCTCTACGTGCGCAAGGAGGAGGTGGAAGGGCTGGTCGAGTTCGCCGAGCGGTTCCGCGCCGAGCCGATGATCGCGTGGAAGCCGCCCCACCGCAGGACCGGGTTCGCGCTGAACGCGATCCTTCTCCGCCCGGAGGACCTGGAGGAGCGGGAGAAGTCGTACGTCGTGGACTACGAGACGGCCCGTCGGACCGGGCTCGACCCGCGCCGGCTGTTCACCCGCTCACTCGGCGAGTACTGAGCGGTCGCACGTATTCTTCCAGGAAGTCCTCCAGCTCGCACTCCACGTTCAGCCGGGAGCACTCGCGCTCGATCTCCCGCACGTCGGGCGCCTCCCACGGGAAGCCGAGGTGCCGGCCCACCACGCGCAGGAACAGCTCCTTGTGACTCCGGTACCCGAGCTGCTTGGCGACGGCCCGCTTGACACCCAGCTCCCGCACGAGCTTGTCCAGCATCTTAGAGGTGAGAGACCCGTACTGGGTCGCGCGCTTCCGCCGCTCCACCACGAAGTCCGGCAGGCCCAGCTCCTCCGCCACCTTGCGCAGCGCCCGCTTCCGCAGCCGGTCCTCCGGGCCGCTGACGTTCTCCTCCGGGTGAATGCCCAGTCCCACGCGGACCACGTCCAGGTCGAGGTAGGGGACCCGAAGCTCCACCGAGTGGATCATCCCGGCCTTGTCGTCCCGCTCCAGGTTCACCTCGTGGATCGACGCCACGTCCCGCCACAGCTCGAGCGCGAACCGCTCCCAGTCCCCGTAGTTCCGCAGGTGGCGCTGATACCCGCCCAGCAGCTCGTCCGCACCCTGCCCGGAGAGCATCACCCTGAGCCCGTCCTCGGACATCGCCCCCGCGCAGGCCAGGATCGGAACGCCCACCTCCACCTTCATAGGGTTGTACGACTCGACCGCCAGCACCGTCAGGGCCACCAGCTCCTCGAACGACTCGCCGAGGTCGATCCGGCGGAAGTCCCACCCCATCGCGTCGCACAGCCGATCAGCGAACTCGACGTCGTCGGAACCCTCGAACCCCGCCGCGTAGCACCGGATTTCCGCGTGCTCGGACGCGAGCAGGGCGATCGTCGAGCTGTCCACGCCGCCCGACAGGACGATCCCGACTCGCTCCGTCTCCCGGACCCGGTCACGGACCGACCGCTCCAGCGCGCGCCGCAGGTCCTCAGGCCCGTAAGATCCCGGACGCGGACGGGGCACGTCCACCACGTTCCGGACCCTGAGCTCACCATCCCGGTACACCAGCAGCGACCCGGGCGGCAGGCGTCGTGCGTCTTCGAGGCCCAGCGCCCACAGCGCCTTACGCTCCGAGGCGATCGCGAGCCCGTCTCCATCGAGGGAAAAGTAGAGCGGGCGCACACCGATCGGGTCCCGGGCGGCCAGCACCGTGCCGTCCTCCAGCGCGGCCACGAACGCGTACTCACCGCGCAGTAGCCTCAGGGCCGCGGCGGCGTCGGACTCGGACTTAACCATCCCGAACACGGCCCACGAGTCCGAGGGAGCGTCCTCCACGAACCGCCGGTAGTTGTAAAGCTCCCCGTCAACTGCGACGGCCCGGTCTTCGTCGGTGATGGGCTGGACCTCCTCCTCACCTCGAACCCGCAGTCGCACGTGCCCGAGGAGAACCTCGCCCTCGTCCGGCGCCTCCTCCGAGAACTCCACCTCACCCTCCCTGACCACGGCGAACCCGCGCCCGTCCGGGCCGCGGTGCCGGATGACCTCCAGCGCCCGCTCGACCTCCTCCCCCCTTCTCCCGGCCAGGCACACGATCCCGCACACGGCGACCACCCCCCTAAATCTTGGGGCTGTCGATACCAAGGCTCATGAGGCGCTCCTGCAGGTCCAACGCCCGCTGAACGCGCTCCGACAGCTTGCGCCACTTCCTGCCGAGCACGTTCCGCTCTCCCTCGAGCTCCTTCAGGTTCCGGTGCAGGACCTTCGTCTGCACCATCTGCGCCGTCACTCGGCCGGCGACCTTGTGCGAGCCCTTGCCCGGCGGCCGCCCGTCGAACTCCCGGTACACGAACCACGGGCACCGTAGCTTCACGGCGTGCAGCTTGTCCGGGTCCTCCTCCATCGGCTTGACGCAGATCCCCTCCCGCCACCGACGCTCCAGCCGGTCGAGCCAGCGCTCGAGGTCCTCCGGCGCTGGATCGCGCACCACCTCCCACTCCGGGGGCTCGGTGGAGAGCCGCTCGCAGACGCGCAGCTGCTCGGTCCGGGGCCGGGTGATCCACCGCTCGCCCTCCAGCATGTCCACCTCGTAGAAGCAGACCCGGACCTCCAGCTTGCCCTCCTCGATCGCCTCCTCCAGGTCGGGCTTGCGCTGGTTCTCGCTCAGGAAGCGCTGGATGAGCTCGTGGTCGGGGTCCAGCTCGCAGGCCCGGCTGAACAGCGGCTCGGGCCGGCACTCGTACCGCTTACCCTCGTAGTAAACCAGCCGGGCCGTTACGTCGGAGGGCTCCCCCTCGAACAGCACCTCGGTCTCCAACCGTCCGGCCAGCTCGTGCAGGCGGGGCGACTCCTGGGAGAACAGGTCGTAGGGAAGGAGTTCCCCCTCCAGGATCGTGAGCGCGTCGAACTCGCCGCGGAGGTCCTCCCAGGGCGGTTCCAGCCCTAGCTCCTCCAGGTACGCGTTCACGTCCACCCAACCGCGCGTGTGCGCGACGATCCGATCACCCTCGACGTAGACGCGAACGTTCGTTCCATCCAGCTTCTCTTCCAGCACCACGTCCCGATCGTCGTTGAACGCCCGGAAGAGGCGGAGCGTCGGCTCGGGCTCCTCGGGACGGGCCGCGACCATGGTACGGGTGGCGGTGATCCGGAGGTGCTCCGGGATTTTCTCCGGCTCCTCGATCATGACTCCTCCCGCTGCCGCCCGAGCGCCTCCTTCAGGATTTTGATCGCGCAGTACTCACCGCACATGGAGCACTGCTCGCGCGCCTGCGGAGGCCGCTCCTCCCGGTACCTGCGCGCCCGCTCCGGGTCCAGCGCCAGCTCGAACTGCCGCTCCCAGTCCAGCTCCCACCGGGCTTTACCCATCTCCTCGTTCTCCTTAACCGCGTACTCCCGGCCTCGGGCCGTATCGGCCACGTGCGCCGCGATCCGTGCGGCGATCACCCCCTCGATCACGTCCTCCACGTCGGGCAGGGCCAGGTGCTCGGCCGGCGTCACGTAGCACAGGAAGTCCGCGCCGTGGTAGGCGGCGATCGCCCCACCGATGGCGGCCGCGATGTGATCGTACCCCGGGGCCACGTCCGTGGGCACGGGCCCGAGCACGTAGAAGGGGGCGCCGTCGCACACCCGCTTCTGCAGCTTGACCACCGCCGGGATCTGATCCAAGGGTACGTGGCCCGGTCCCTCCACCATCGCCTGCACGCCGTGCTCCCGGCACCGGTCAACCAGCTCGCCCTGAACGAGGAGCTCTCGGTGCTGGGCGGGGTCGTTCGCGTCAAGGACCGAGCCCGGCCTCATGGCGTCGCCGAGGGAGAGGGTCACGTCGTGCTCGCGCGCCAGCTCCAGGATGTAGTCGAAGTTCTCGTACAGCGGGTTCTCCTCCTCGTGGTGAATCATCCAGGCGGCGACGATCGCACCGCCCCGGGAGACCACGCCCAACAGCCGGCCGCGGCGGAGCAGGTCCTCCAGGGCGTCCCAGGTGACCGCGCAGTGGATGGTCATGAAATCGACACCATCGCGCATGTGCCGCTCGATGACCCGGAGCATGTCGTCCTCGTCCATGTCCACCACGGCCTTGCCCTTGGACGTGGCCTCCACGGCCGCCTCGTACACGGGGACGGTGCCCACGGGCACGTTCACGGCCTTCATGATGCGGCGCCGGATCTTCCGGAGGTCTCCCCCAGTGCTGAGGTCCATAACGGTATCCGCGCCGTACTCGACGGCCGCCTTGGCCTTCTCCACCTCTAGGTCCGGGTCGCAAACCTCGGGTGAGGTGCCCACGTTCGCGTTCACCTTGACTCGGAGGCCCTCGCCTATCCCCACGGGCTCGACCTCGTCCCGCCGGTCCGCGTGAGCCGGGACGACCACGCGGCCCTCGGCCACTCGACGCGCGATCTTCTCGGGCCTAACTCCCTCCTTCTCGGCGATACGCTCCACGATCTCGGGCACCTCGTGCCGACACTCTTCCATCACGGTCACGGTAGTCCTGCCCCTAATCCCTTTACTAGGAGGGAGCTGAGACGGGATTTCGCGAATGCGATCGCCTGGGACACGACGACGTCGGTCAGCGTGACCAGGGGCTTGGGCAGGTACTTGGACCGGACGTGCACCCCGACCAGGACCGCGGCCACCATGGCCAGGAGCCAGAGCGTCCCCCAAACGCACGCGGCGGAGACCTCGTCCCTGTTCCTCTTGATCGCGGCGGTCGGGAAGTAGAGCAGCGGCAGCGCGCCCAGGTACGGATGAATGGTCGCGAGCGAGGCCGTGGTCATCGACGCCCCGACCATCCGCCCCAGCTCCGACGGGATGCGCCGGAAGAACACCTCAGAGATCGTCGGAGGTTCAACGTACGCGGCCAGGAACGGGCCGAAGCGGAACGCGACGAAGGAGGCCGAGTAGCCGATCCTGTCCATCACCGCGACGGCGTTCTCCGCCGCCCGACCGCCGGAGTCCCCGATCCCTATTTTAATCTTGATCCCTCGGCGACGCGCCTCGTCGAGGATCCGGATCGCGGCCCGGAGCGCCCTCCCCTTCGTGGGGAACTTCGCGAGTACGTCGTCTCCACCCAGCTTATGGTCGATAACGACGCCTTCCTCATCGGCGATGAGGTCCATCAGCTCTTTCATCAGGTTCTCCAGGTAGGGCCTCCCGCGCTCTTCGACCAGCTTCGACGACTCCACGATGTCGAGGTACATCACGCGGTCCGGCCCGGCGTCAGTCCCCTGCGGCTCGGGCAGCTCCTGGTCGCCATCCTCGTGCAGGACCCACTCACCGCCCGCCTTGGAGAACGCCGCGAACGGTCCCTTGACGTAGCGCTCGGCCTTCGCGTGCCGCTCGACCGCCGCCGCCTGCGTGAGCCCCACCGCGGCGCTGCCGTCCAGCTCCAGCGGTATGGAGACCGCCAGCCGCAGGGCGTGGTACTTGGATGGGGCCTCGATGACGGCACCCTCCCGCTCCCAGCTCACCACGGTGCACTCGTGCTCGTGAGCGAGCGACTCGAGCCGGTCCCGGGGCTTCCCGGGGACCCGGCAGTACACGTACCGGGTCTCGTCCAGGACCATCTTGGAAACCAGCGCCACCTCCGGGTCGTCGTACTTGAACTCCTCAATGCGGGACAGGCGGAAGCCCTCCTGGCGGAGCTTCCTGGACATGTCTCCAAGCTCGTTAGAGATGATTTGAGGGGTGGGGAGCGGATACTCCTCGAAGCACACGAGCAGCAGCGCGTTGGAGTTCAGGATGTTAACTAGCTCCTCCTCTTCCTCCGTGATCGGGTCGTATCGGGTCCCGCAGGCGATCACACGCCCCTTGATCCTCGGCCTCGCGGAGAGCCGAACTAGGGCGAAGCTGAGCCGCGAGGGTCGCTCTTCCGTCAACTACTCGGCCCCGCTATCCGTAAACTTAACCCGGACGCGAAACTCCCCCTCCTCCACCAGCAGGCTCTCCTTCACCATCACGTAGGGAAACTTCAGGTGGCCCGTCCGCGTGGCCACCGTGCTCGCGATGAACCGAGCGAGCTTGATCATCGTCGGCTTCATGTCCTCACCAACGAGCACCTCCACGTCGAACTCGGGCCGGCTCTGGACCACCTCGGACGAGTGCAGGACCAGCACGCCGAACTCGTTCTCATCCAAGCACAGGTCGTTCCTGACCAGGACCAGCGGGGTGTGGTCCAGCTCGAGCTCCTCCCGGGCGGTGACCGCGATGGCTCCGGCCCGCTCGCTGATTTTACGGTAATTTTTCGGATGCACGGCCACGAAGCAGATGTATTTGTCCTCCTCCAGCGACTCCAGCTCCTCCTCGGAGAGCACGGTGCGGATCAGCGGCACCCGTTTCATTACCTTGTCGAAGAGCTTATCCACCCCCTTAAGAGAGAACTCCAGCCCGACAATGGTTCCGATCTCTCGCACGATCTCCCGCGCCACCGACTTGACGTCCACCCCCCGGTGCTTTTTTAGATCGTAAACGGGCCGCCCGGCGTCGGCGATCACCTCCAGCGCTTTCCGGCTCACCTCGGCCCCGATCGACCTGGCCTCCTCGTCAGGGAGCCAGATATCACACTCTCCCTTACCCACCGGGCGCACCCCCAACCGCGGGCGCGGCAAGGGAGGAGGAGCTTGAGGGTCGTCATGAAGTTCGGCGGCACCTCGGTCGGCTCGAGCGACGCCATAAAGAGGGTCACCGAGATCGTGGAGGAGGCGCACCGTGAGCACGAGGTGATCGTCGTCACGTCCGCGATGGCCGGTGTCACCGACGAGCTGGAGCGGGCGGCTCGACGGGTCCCTAACTGGACGGAGGAGGAAGTGAAGAACTTCGTGGGCAAGCTCCGCAGGCGACACGTGGAAACCGTCAACGAGGTCATCTCCTCCAACCTGATTCGCCGGGAGGTCCTCGGCTACATCGACTCCCTCCTTGACGAGCTTGAGAAAGTGCTTTTGGGGTTAAGTTACGTCGGCGAGGTCACCCGGCGCTCCATGGACCTCGTCCTCTCCTTCGGCGAGCGGCTCGCCGCCCCGATCCTGGCCGGCGCCCTCCGCGATCGAGGTCTCGAGGCCGAGCACCTGGAGGCCGGCGAGGCGGGCGTGATCACGGACGAGCGGTTCGGGGAGGCGGAACCCATCCTCCCCGCCTGCCGCAGGAAGGCGCAACGCACCCTGATCCCGATGCTCCGCTCCGGCAAGATCCCCGTCGTCACGGGCTTCATAGGTGAAACCGTGGAGGGAGAGGTCACCACCCTGGGCCGCGGCGGTTCCGACTACTCGGCCGCTATCCTGGGCGCGGCGGTGGAGGCGGATGAGATCCAGATCTGGACGGACGTGGACGGGGTCATGACGGCCGATCCCAGCCTGGTTCCCGACGCCAGGACGGTGCCCAGACTGTCCTACGAGGAGGCCCTGGAGCTGGCCAGCTTCGGCGCGGAGGTGCTGCACCCCAAGACCGTGATCCCCGCGCAGGCCGAGGGGATACCGATCCGCGTCAAGAACACGTTCAACCCCGAGGCGGAGGGCACGCTGATCACCGCCGAGGCCCAGCCCGCCGACGACGTCGTCAAGGCCGTCGCGTCCTCCTCCGACGTGGGCATGGTCGACGTGCGCGGCACGACCATGATCGGACGACCCGGCGTCGCTGGCCGCATCTTCACGAAGCTCGGGGAGGCCGGCATCAACGTGGTGATGATCTCCCAGTCCGCCTCGGAGTCGAACATCTCGATCATCGTGTCGGAGGAGGACGTTCAGGAGGCCGCGCGGATCATCGAGCGCGAGTTCGTGGGTGAGCGCCTGGTCGACCGCGTGAAGGCGTACGAGGACGTTGCCGTCGTGGCCGTGGTGGGGGAGGGCATGCGCGGCACGCCCGGCGTCGCCTCCCGCGTGTTCAGCGCCGTGGCCCGGGAGGGCGTGAACGTGAGAACGATCTCGCAGGGAGCCTCCGAGGTGAACATCTCGTTCGTGGTCTCCGAGGAGGACGAGGCGAAGGCCGTCAACGCCATCCACTCGGAGTTCAACCTCGGTGAAGGGTCATGATCGCCTCCCTCGTCGACGGCTACGTCCGCTACCTGACCCGGAAACGGCTCGTCCTAAAACCGACATCCACCTTAACGTACGCCACCCTGCTCAGCCTGAAAGTCATCTCCAGCAAGTTCGCGAACGACCACATCAGAGAGATCAGTCCGGACCCGCTCTGGGTGGTCGAGTCCATCACCCACGTCCGCGCCAGAGAGCGCGTTGGGCGGGCGCTGCTCGAAGAGATCGTCCAATACCTCACCGAGCGCCTGCCCGCGGATGCACCCGTGAAGGACGTGATCCCGGAGGTCGAGGTCGAGGCGGAGCTGATGGCGCGCGGGGAAGGCCTCCTCCAGGTCCTGCAGGACGTCAGCCTCCCGTTCGAGATCGACGGGACCAATGAGGCGTCGCTCGAGCTGGACCTACGCTTAACAGAGCTGTTCCTACTTCTCGAAGACTTAAGCAGGAAGTACGATGAGAGGTACCTCAAACCGTTCGTGGTAACCTGCTTCGAGACTCTTTCCGACTACATCGACGTGCTGGAGCTGCGCTGGGACCACGTCGACCCGGTCCGATGCCAAATCACCGTGCGCGGCCGGCGCCGGCCGATCTCCAAGTCACTGGCTCAGGAGCTGATGGAGATGCCCAGGCGGGGAGACAGCGTGTTCCCGATAACGTCCGTGGACGTCGCCCGGTGGGAGCGGAAGATCAGCCGGGAGTGGGGCCGAGAGTTCAGGTTCCTATAAGCTCCCGGGCACTCTCCCGGATTTTCCGGGCGAGCTTCTCGCCGATGCCTCGCACCCGCATGAGCTCCGAGGGGCTCGCGTTCGCCAGGTCCTCCACGGACCTGAACCCGGCCTCGTAGAGCCGCATCGCCAGCGTCCGACCCACCCCCTCGACCTCCGTCAGCTCCACCACCTCCTCGGGCACGCCCACCTCGATCCGCCGGCTGAGCAGCGGGGACCGCCATCGGATTCCGGCCGCCGATGCCAGCCGGGACATTCCCCAGGCGATCCACGCGGCGTCCTCCCGCGCCCGGTAAAGGTCACCCGGGTAGATGTCGTATCGACGCAGGATCGCCCGCTCGGGGACCCCGGAGATCCAGTCCCGGAGCACCTCCGCCCACGCCAGCCGACGCTCCACCTCCCAGTCATCGTAGCCGAACCAGTCCACCGCCAGCTCCACGACCTCGTCGTAGGACAGCTCCGGCCCCGACGTTCCCATGAACTCGTCGAGCGTGCCCGACCTCTCCCGCCGAGAGATCGAGCTTGGAGTGAAGTCCAGAGACAGCGTGATCATGGGCAGCACGACGGACTCCTCCGTCCCCACCTCCTCCATCGCCTCCAGCAGGAACCGGGCCGAGTCCGGGGTCAGGTAGGTCTCGGCCACCGCCTTGCCCACCGTCGTCACCCGCAGTCGGCCGCTGAGCTCCTTCAGGAAGTCCCAGTCCTGCAGCATTTCCAGCGACTCCGCCACGCGTTCCTCCGGCCTGATTCCCTCCACGGACTCCACGAACGTGTTGAGCGCCACCTCCAGCACGCTCGAAAGGTCCTCGCAGAATCCGGCCGCCACCAGTCCCAGGAGGAAGCGCCGGAGCCGCGGGCCCGTGGACCAAATCTTGCTCCGCACCGGCTCGGCCTCGGACTGGATGTACTCCTCCACCACGTCCCGCAGCCTCGGGTTCACGAAAACGTACACGTATCCGATCTCGTCGTAGTCCGGTCGACCGGCCCTGCCCGCCATCTGCTTGAACTCGTTCTTAGAGGGCTTGAACTCGCCCCCGATCCGGGTCCCGAAGTCTCGGATCAGGACGTAGCGGGCCGGGAGGTTGACCCCCGCCGCCAGCGTCGGCGTGCAGGTCACGACCTTGATCAACCCCTCCCGGAACGCGTCCTCCACGAGCTCCCGCTGGCCCGGGGCCAACCCGGCGTGGTGGAACGCCGCCCCGCGCCGCACGGCCCAGGCGAGGACCTTCGTCTCGTCACCCTCGCCCTCCTCTTCCACCCGCTCAGCCAGCTCCTGCAGCTCCTCTCGCTCCTCCCTGGACAGATGTTCTCGCACGATCCCGGCCAGCCGCTGGGCCTCGGTCATCGCCCGCCGGCGCGAGTACAGGAACACCAGCGCCTGACCGTCCTCCTCCAGGCACTTCCTGACCACCTCCTCCACCCTGATGTCCGCCTCCGACTGGTCCACCTCCTCCACCCTGTACCTCAGCTCCACCGGCCTCCAATCGCTCTCCACCACCTCTGCGTCCAGCCACCGCCCCAGCTCGCGGGCGTTACCCACCGTGGCCGAGAGCGCCAGCACGGACGCGTCCGGTCGGAACGTGCGCACCAGGGCGATGAGCCCCTCGTACGTGGGCCCGCGCTCCCCCTCTCCCACCATGTGCACCTCGTCCATCACCAGCAGGTCGATGGCGTCGACGAGGTCCGGCCGGGACCGCAGGCTCGCGTCCAGCTTCTCGGCCGTGGTCACCACCACGCCCGGCTCCAGCTCCCGGATCGGTCGCCTCACGTCACCCGTCCGGAGCTCGACGTTCACCTCCTCCCCGAGCTCCTCCTCGCAGAACTGGGCCACCCGCTCGAAGTCCCGGTACTTCTCCCGGGCCAGCGCGCGATAGGGCACGACGTAAACCACGCGCCGCCGCCAGCCGTGGGAGGCCAGCTCGTGCAGGACTCTCATCTCGGCGATGAGCGTCTTCCCGCTGGCCGTGGGCGCGGCGACCACCAGGTTCTTACCCTCGAAGAGCCCCCGCTCGATCGCCTCCCGCTGGGGTGGGAAGAGCTCCTTGATCCCGCGCCACTCTAGGTACCGTCCCACGTGCTCAGGCAGCTCCAAGGCGCACGCACCCTGTGGGGGACCGTGATTGAGGGGCGTTAAGATCGTGGGGCGCGCCTACGTGCACCCCACCGCCACGATCCTCGGTGAGGTCGAGCTGGGGCGCGATGTCAGCGTCTGGCCGGGCGCGGTCGTGCGCGGGGACCTCGAGCCCGTGACGATCGGGGACGAGTCGAACGTGCAGGACAACGTCGTGATCCACGTCTCGCGAGGGCACCCGGTGGAGATCGGGCGCCGGGTGAGCATCGGGCACGGGGCCGTCATCCACGGGGCCCGGATCGAGGACGACTGCCTCATCGGCATGAACGCCACGGTAATGAACGGCGCGGTCGTCCGGGAGGGCTCCATCGTGGGCGCCGGTGCCGTCGTCACCGAGGGGACCGAGGTGGGCCCGCGCGAGATCTGGGCCGGCGTCCCCGCCAAGAAGATCGGCGAGGTCGACGAGGACCGGTTGGAGGAGATCCGGGACAACGCCCGGCGGTACCTGAAGCTCGCGCGGAAGGAGCTCCCCACCTGGAGCCCGGGTCAGGATCGGTAGGCCAGGTACGCGGCCCCCACGGCCGGTGCCACCTCGGATCCGCTCCCGAACACGTCGTCGAAGGACTCGAACTCCACGCCCAGCCGGTCGCAGGCCGACTCCAGCAGGAACTCCCCGGCCCCCGCCGCCACGACCTTCTTCAGATCGTACTCCCGGAGCTTGAGCTTGAGGTGCTTGAGCAGCCTCCCCATCAGCACCCTGTAGGCCGCCCGGGCCACCTCCAGCACGCCCTCCCACCCCAGCTCCTCCGGGTCCGAGCAGACGACCCGCGCCAGCCTCCGGGCGCAGTCCTCGGGCGACTTACCCCGACCGTCCGGAGTCTCCGGCGTGTAGTCCTCCTCGGAGATCTGCTCCAGCAGCACCAGCGCGTCCGCGATGATCGAGAAGTTCTCGTAGGACACCGGCACCAGGGTCCCGTTGATCTCGACCTCCCTCAGCAGGAACCCGATCGGCGTCCGCAGGGCCCCGAGGTACACGAGCTCGCCCGACTTCAACCGCTCCAGGTCCGTCCGGCCCTTGGCCCGCACCTCCCCGTCCACGATCGGGATCAGGTCAAGCGTGGTCGAACCCAGGTCCGAGAACAGATAGGAGCCCGGGTACAGCTCGGCCAGCAGCTCCGCCGTGGCCCGCCAGTTGGCCGAGGCCACCTCCCGCCAGGCCTCCGAGCACTCCCCAGGCTCGATCGTGTCCCCCGACGCCGTCACCACGCGCACCGGCGCGCGGGAGGCGGACGTCACGGTCCTCACGATGTACTCCACGCCCTCCCGCCGCGTCTCAAAGGCGTCCGCCAGCTCTCCGGACATCGTGAGCCCGACAAGCTCCGGGCGGGACCGGAAGAGCACACGCCTCACGAACCGCTGCAGGCGCCTCCTGCCCCGACGCTTCCACAGCGGGATGTACTTCCGCTTGGTCATCACCACCTCCAGCTCGCTCCCCTCCACCCTCACCAGCGCCACGTCGGTGTGAGCACCACCGACGTCCAGCCCGAGCACGCGCAGGACGCCTACCCCCGGTAGACTAGAATGTCACCCAGCCTTTCCACCCTACTGAACCCGTTCGGCACCAGAGCCTCCGCACCTACTTTCACGAACACGTACTCGTTCGAGTAAGACCAGGTCCCGTGGGACGGGCCCTCCAGCAGCGCCTCCGCCAGCCTCTCCGGATCCTCCATGGCGGCGCCGACCACGGGGGTCGTCGGCCGAGGGTTCACCTCGATGACGTAAGGCACGTCCCCGCTCAGGACGAGGTCAACCCCGAACATGCCCGACAGGCCGCTGATGCGCTCCACCACCTCCTCGGCCACGTCCAGGGCAACCTCTCGCACCTTCCTCGACCTCGAAGGCGTCCTACCCCCCAGGTACACAAACTCCTCTCCGGCGAGGGCGATGAACTGGTCGTTGACCCCCACGACCTCGACCGACTCCCCGTCGGTCACGCAGAGGAGGCTGTGGTGCGACCCCGGTACGAACTCCACCTCCAGCTCCCCTTCACCGACGCGCACGCCCTCAGCGCCCACCCCGTCCGCGGGCTTCCCCACGGTGACCTCGCCGCCCCGCGCGGGGACCCGGAACGACGAGGCCCCCTCCAACGCCTCCAGGGTCTGGAGCTTGTCCCCCGCCACCTCCACGGCCTCCGGAGAGGGACCGAGCACGCGGAGCCGGCGTTTAAAGTCCCTTATTTTATCTCGGAGCACCCCGCCCGACTCTGGTGCTATCACCACCGCCGCGTCCGCGAGCTCCAGCGCCTCCGACTCCCGGCGCACCACTAGATCGGCCCAGCGCACGCCCACGTCCTCGCCGGCGACCGCGACCGTCTCGACGCCTGCCTCCCGGAGCGCCAGCAGTAGCGCCTCCAACATCGCCTTTCCCTCGCCCACCAGGTCGCGCACGCCCTCCGCCACCGCGTACTCGTATACCAGCACCCGGTCCGGCATGCGCATCCCCGGGGGGTGACGAGGGATGGGAGAAATAGTCTACGAGGTGGAGGGGTTCCGGACCAAGGAGCCCGCGGCCACGCTGGAATGGCTGCGGGAGCGCTCCATCCCCGACCGGCTCGGTCTGAAACGGGCGGCGAGCGGTGAGGTGGGAGGAGTGCCGGTTCGGGTCTACCTCCGCCCCGCCTCCGCCGGCCGGCAGGTGCACGCTGGGAAGGGCACGACGGAGGAACAGTCGGCCGTCTCCGGGATCATGGAGTCCGTGGAGAGAGCCTCCGCGGAGCCCGACCATCACGACGCCCTGCGTGACCCCGGGCCCGGAAACGTCTGGGTTCCCCCGTGGTACCGGACCGAGCCGCGCGGTTGGATGCCTGCGGAGGACCTAACGGAAGGGGGCACGGTGCACATCCCGGCGAACGAGGTGCTGCATCCCTGGCCCGAGGATGAGCTGCCCTCGCACACGAACGGGCTGGCCGCGGGCCGCACGCGGGAGGAGGCGATCGTTCAGGGGCTGCTGGAGGTCCTGGAGCGGGACGCCTGGAGCGTGTTCGAGTACCACCGGGAGCCCGCGCCCGAGCTGCGATTGCACGGCCGGTTGGAGCGGCTCCGACTGGCGATCGGTGAGGACGTGGGCGGCGAGATCCACCTGCGGTTGCTGCCGTCCCGCGTCCCGGGAGTTTACGCGGTGGGTGCGGTGGCGGAGGCCCCCTCCGTTCGAGAAATGGTGCTCGGGTTCGGGTGCAGCCCGAACCCGGAGATGGCGGCGCTGCGAGCCCTGCTTGAGGTGGCGCAGGGGGTGTTCATGGCCCGGGAGGGGTTTGAGGGCGCGCGGCGCGTTGGCCCGATGGGTGGTAAGCTGACCCCGAAGCGGCTGAAGCGGATCAACCGCCACTGGTTCCGGAGCGGGGGTGAGGTCGAGCTGGACGACCTGGAGAACGAGCTCGCGACGCGCTCGCTGGATAAACTCCTCAAGGAGCTGGTGGACCGGGTCCGGGAGAGCGGTTTGGGTCGGGTGATCGCGGCCGACCTGACGCGGGATGACCTGGGGGTCCCGGTGGTTCGGGTGCGCGTGACCGGGGCCGCGGAGCTGGCGGTGGACGAGCGCCGGGTGGGTAATATACCTGAGGAACCACCGAGGGTGGATGCGGTGGGATGAAGAGAGAGGCCCGTGCCGAGGCCTGCCGGTGATGACTGTCACCCTCGCTGACCCTAGAACAGGTCGTGCAGGTGTAGCTCGTACTGCCCCAGCTCCCCGCCGAAGTTACCGGCGCTGATCTTCACGACGCCCGGCTGCTGGCAGGCGGCCTCGATGCCCACCCGCATCGCCTCCTTCACGGCCTCCTCGTTGAGCCCGTTGATGACTATCTCGTACACGCACTTGACGCCCTCCGGCAGCTCGTTGTCCTCCACCGTTGGGCAGTAGGCGTCGTTCGTGGACGCCGGCAGGAAGTCGTACTCCTTGGCCCCCGGTTTGGACGCGGACGCTACGATCCCGCCCGGGAAGGGCGTGTACACGCCCTCTACGCGCTTGATCGCGTCGACGGCCGCCTCGGCCGCCTGCAGGCCGGCCGCCTGGCTCTCCGCCATGATGTAGAAGTTCCCGCCGGCGACGCCCGTCGTGATGCCGAACGTGTCCTCGACGATGAACTCACCCTCCACGATGGGCACCCTCCAGACCTTCCGACCGTCCACCTCGTCCTCCTCCTGGTGACCGTCCCCGAAGAAGCTCAGCTTGTAACCTACCCGATCCTCGTCCTCCTTCTCGTCCTCCGGCATCGCGTCGAAGGCGGACGCGGTCGGGGCGGTCATGACGCACTGACCGATCCGGTCCAGCAGCTGCTCCTTCAGCTCGTCCTCATCGTTGTGGCCGATCATCACGATGACTCCGGGGCGCCCGTCCGGGGTCTCTTCGGGCCTCACGTACCCCACGTCGACGCCCGCCTCCGCCGGGCACATGATCACGGAGGTTCCGAAGCCCACGGTCTCCCGCGCCGTGATCTTGGCCCACCGGTGGGTCGCGGCGGTGATCAGAATTCGAGCCATCTTGGCCTCGAACGCCTCGGCGAACGTGTCCTCGATCTCGACCCCGTTGATCTTCATCCCCGGCACCCCCGGCGGACGCCGGCCTGCTCACCTTAAATCCGCAACGATTCCTCAGAGGTGTTCCAGCACAGCCTCACGCATGACGTCCACCGGCGCCTTCTCACCCGTCCAGAGCTCGAAGGCCAGCGCACCCTGGTGCACGAGCATCCCCACGCCGTCGACCGGGGTCGCCCCCGCCCGCTCCGCCTCCTCGAGCAGCCGGGTCTTCGGTGGGTTGTACACCAGGTCGTTCACGATGAGGTCCTCGTGCATCTCCCGGGCCGTGACCAGCGGCGGCTCGTCCTCGTTGGGGTGCATGCCCACCGGGGTAGCGTCCACGAGCAGCTCCGCGTCCCGGAGCTCCTCCCGCAGCACCTCCCGGTCGAGCTCCACCGCCCGGGCTCTCACGCCCGTCTTCTCCTCCAGCTCCCTCGCCAGCCGCTCCCCGCGCTCGTACGTCCGGTTCGCGATCACCAGCTCGTCCGCACCCTCCGTGGCCAGCTTGAACGTGACCGCCCGCGCCGCCCCACCGGCGCCCAGGATCACCGCCTTCACGCCCTTGGGATCGAAGTCGACCTCCTCCCTCAGCGCCCGCAGGAACCCCTCACCGTCCGTGTTGTACCCCTCGACCTCGCCCTTCCTGAACCGCAGCGTGTTCACCGCACCGATCAGCTCTGCGTCCTTATCGACGGTGTCGCAGAGCTCCAGCGCCCGCTCCTTGTGAGGGATGGTCACGTTCAGCCCGACGATCCCGAGCCCCAACGCGCCCCGGATGGCGTCCTCCAGCTCCTCCTCCGGCACGTCGAACGCCACGTAGACGTAGTTCAGCCCCAGCTCCCGGAACGCCGCGTTGTGCATGGGCGGCGACAGGGAGTGCTCCACCGGGTGACCGATGAGGCCCACGAGCTTAGTCTCCGCGTCGATCGACACGGACACGCTCACGTTCCACCACCCGCGCCTCCCGGAGGTTGAACAGCTTGGCTCGGACCCTCGACCCGGACAGCCGGATCAGGCACACGTTACCGACGTTAAGAGGGTCCCGACACGTGGCGCACGTGGCCGGGCACGCCGTGGTTCCAACGTTGACGACCAGCGTCGAGCCGAAGCTGCCCAGGAACCTGCAGTGCGTGTGGCCCGTGATCACGACGTCCGCGTCGCTCGCCCGGGCGATCTCCTCCAGCCGGGCCGGCATCTCGTGCTCCCGGCACGTGTAGTTGTCCAGCAGCTGGTCGCGCTTCGGCATCGGGGACTCCTCGGCGACCGGATTCCCCGGCTCCTGCGGCTCCAGCCCCAGCTCCCCGCACGGCTCGTGCCCGTGCGCGATCAGGAACTTCAGACCCTCCACCTCCAGCCGCTTCGGGCCACCGAGCGAGGGGCCCTCGTGCCCCGGCGGACAACCGCGGCCCCGACGCTCCTCGTACTTCCGGGCCAGCACGGTGACCCCAGCCCGCTCGAGCCGTCTCACCAGCCGGACCGTGTCGTGGTTCCCGGGGACGACCACCACCTCGACCTCCGAGGCCAGGTCTCGGAGCTCCTCGACGAACCCCTTCACCTCCTCATCCCCGGCCCTGGGGTCCGCCAGGTCCCCGTCGAGGACCACGAGGTCCTGATCCCGGGCGAGCTCCAGGGCCAGCTCCAGAAGCTCGGGCTCGTGACCCTGGTACCGGTCACCCACGTGCACGTCGGAGGCGACCAGGATCCTCTCGGCGCTGAGCTCGTGGCGCCCCTCCAGCACCTCGTCCAGCGTCCTCTGAACCACCCTAATCCCTCCGAAACACCTCCGCGCTGAACTTCTCTCGAATCAGCAGCATCGGCGTCCTGTTGTGGTAAACCACGTACTCCCGCCAGGGAACCTCCCGGGCCTCGGTCTCGAGCAGTCGGCGCTCCTCACCCGACAGCCTGGTCGTGCCCACTCTCACGATCTCCCGCCGGGTCTCGAGCTCCAGCTCCTCGATCATCGCGCCGAGAGGCTTACGAGACTGGAGGACCAGCCGCCTCATGCGCCCGGGAAGGTTGTCCGGGCGGGCGTAGGACGTGGCCAGGATGCCCGGTCGACCGTCGAGTTCGATCACGACGCGCCTCAGGTAGGCCACGTCCCCGTCCGGCAGGCCCAGTAGCTCGGCCTCCCGACCGCGCACGTGCACCTTCTTGGTCTCGAGGGGTCGGATCTCCACGCGCTCGAAGAAGCGACGCAGGATGCGGGTGACGGAGCCGTCCGTGTGTAAGATGACCTCGAGGAGCGGGACCCGCATGCCCGGACACCTCTACATCTCGCCGTACTGCTGCAGCAGCTGAAGCTCCTCCCAGCTGACCTTCTCCCCGCGCTCCAGCTTCTCCTTGATCTCCTCGATCTTCTCCCGATCGACGGCCGCCTTCTCCAGGTCCCTAATACGAACCTCCAGCGCCTTCTCCTCCGCCCGCTTCTCCATGATCTTCTGCTCGAGCTCCTCGGCCTTGGACCGAAGCTTGCGGACCCTGTCCTGCAGACTGCGGATCTTGAACCGTAGCTCCTCGTACTTCCGGTGATACCCATCCGCCTTCTCCCTGATCTTGTCCGCCTGCTCGTAGTACTCCAGCATCTTCTCGTGGTGCTTGTTCGCCTTCTCCGCGGTCTTCAGCACCAGCTCGTGGTACTTGTTCGCCTGCTCCCGCAGCTCGTCCGCGCGGGAGAAGAGGCGGTCCGCCTCCCGGGAATGCTTCTCGGCGCGCTTCCAGTACTCGAGCTGCTCTCGGAGCTTCTCAAGCCGCTCCGCGATCCGCTCCTCGCGCTCGGGGGAGAGGGAGCGGGTCTCGATCTCGCGCTCCAGCCGCTCGATCTCGCGGCGGATCTCCCCGATGGGACGCTCAACCTTGGCCCGGAGAGCCTTCGCCTTCTCCACGTGCTCCTTCGCCTTCCGAGCGATCTGGGTGGCCTCCTCGTTCAGCCTATCGCGCTTTTTCTTGTACGTTTGAACCTCCTCGTTGAGCTCGTCCCGGCGCTCGCGATGCTCCTCCGCCAGCTCGCGCAGCTCGCGCACCCGCTCGTTCAGTCGGTCCCGCTTCTCGCGGTAGCGCTCGGCCTTCTCCCTCAGCCTGTCGATCTTCCGCTCAAGCTCCTCGATCTCGCGCTCCACCCGGTCCCGCTCCTCCTCCAACTCGTCGATCTCGCGCCGCACCTCGGACAGTTCCTTCTCGAGACGCTTGAGCTCCTGCAGCTTTTTTTCGGAGAAAACCATCAGGCACGGACGCCCCAGAACCGCATTACCAGCGGGATAGCCTCGCGGAAGTCGGACAGGGAGCTGCGCACGAGGTCCCGGATGACCCCCTTGGGCCGGAAGCCCAGCGGGAGTCCGACGCGATTTAACATTGATGCGTCGTTGGCACCGTCACCCACCGCCACCGTTTCCTCGGGGCTCACCCCGAACCTTCTGCACAGCTGGAGCAGTATCCGACCCTTCGCCTTCCCGCTCATCACCGGCCCGTAGACTCGGCCGGTGAGGACCCCGTTGCGGACCTCCAGCTCGTTCGCGACGACCGCGTCCAGCCCCAGCTCACGGGCGAATCGGCGCACCACCTCCGTGAACCCGCCGCTGATGACCGCCACCGCCGCGCCCGCCCGGCGGACCGCGGCCACGAACTCCCGGACGCCCGGGTTAAGCCTCAGGCGCGAGGCGGCCTCGTCCAGGATCGAGGCGGGGGCGCCCGCGAGCAGCCGCACCCGCTCGCGCAGCGCCTCCCCGAACTCGAGCTCCCCCTCCATGGCGCGGCGCGTGATCTCCTCGACCTCCCGGCCCACGCCCGCCAGCTCGGCCATCACGTCGATCGTCTCACCGTCGACCAGCGTCCCGTCGAAGTCCATCACGACTAGTCCGCGAACCGAGGCCATTCGTGCGCACCCACACCGTCCCCAAAACCGTACTTAACCTCCTGGAACTCCCGACGGAGCTCGACCACGTCCTCCCGCACCTCGTCCACGCTCCGCCGCCTCAGCACCACGTCCGCGATCAGCTCCGCCACGTACTCCATCTCCGAGGGACCCATGCCCAGCCTCGTCAGCTCCTGCACCCCGAGCCGGATCCCGCTGGGATCATCCGCCTCGGACTCGTCGTCCCACGGCAGCAGGTTCTTGTTGCACAGGATGTTCGCCGCCTCCAGCCGCCGGGCGACCTCGGCCCCGCCCCCGTGCTCGCTCACGTCCACCGCGACCTGATGAGATCGCGTGAAGCCCAGGTGCTCGCACAGGACGTTCAGGCCCTCGGAGTGCAGGGATTCGGCGAGCACCTGGGCGTTCCTCACCGTCGCCCGCGCGTACTTCCGACCGTACTTCTTGAACTCGGCCAGCGCGACCGCGAGGGCCGCCACGTGGTGTAGATGGTGGTTGCTAACCAGTCCGGGGAACACGGCCTCGTCGATCGCGTCACTCAGCTCGCGCTCGCAGAGGATGATCCCGCCCTGCGGGCCCGGCAGGGTCTTGTGCGTGCTGCCCGTCACCACGTGCGCGCCCTCCTCGATCGGGTCCTGGAACTCCCCGCCCGCGATCAGCCCCAGCACGTGCGCACCGTCGTACACCAGGTACCCGCCGACCGCCTCCACCGCGTCTACGAGCTCCTCCACGGGGTGGGGGAAGAGGAACAGGCTCGCCCCGAGCATGACCACCCGAGGCTCGACCTCCTCGATCCGCCTCACCGCCGCGTCCACGTCCACGTTCATGTCCTCCTCGTCGAAGGGCAGGAACTCGACCTTGAGCCCGCGAACGCCCGGCGCGCTGATCTCGTGGTGGCTGATGTGTCCGCCGTGCGAGATCCGGAGTCCCATCACCACGTCTCCCGGCTCGGTCAGGGCCGTCAGCGCGGCCAGGTTGGCCACCACGCCGGACACCGGCTGAACGTTCGCGTGCTCCGCCCCGAAGAGATCTTTGGCCAGCTCCACGCACTTGAGCTCGACCTCGTCGATGTACTCGCACCCCTCGTACAGCCGCTCCCCGGGCTGCCCCTCCGCGTACCGGTGACCGAAGTCCGTGACCAGCATCTCACGGACCGCGGGGCTTGTGACGTTCTCGCTCGCGATCATGGGAAGGCACTCGCTGAGCCACCGGTGGTGTCGCTCCACCGCCTCCACGATCTCCCGCACCTCGTCCAACGGAAGCCCCCCAAGGGGAGGGTGCGCGTGACCGGGCGAGCCCTGGGGGAGGCGGTGACAAAGGGTGTCATCACGCACGTGCGCGTCACCGTCCGCCCCGGCTCCGGGCTGAAGACCGAGGTTGAGGTGCCCGGGAGCGAGAGGGTGGAGGAGATCGTGGAGCGCCTCGTCAAGCCCGTGACCGGGATGTACCGCGTCAAGGTCCGGATCTACAACGCGCGCACGGCTCCGGATCTCCAGAGTAAAAAGTATCTCGCCACCGGAACGTTCACCGCGCTCGGCAAGGCGCTGATGGACGCCTTCTTCCCGGGCCGGGGGACCGAGGCCGTCAACAAGGCCTTACCCCGGCTCCCGATCACCTCCGCCGAGGCGTTCGAGGGGAAGCCCGTGAAGAAGGTCTACGACCCGCGCGACAAGGAGTGGATCCCGGCCCGCCCCGGGATGATGTGCCGCACCAAGGACGGCATGATCTGCGCGATCACGGACGACCCCGAGGGGATGGCTCCCCCGGCCGCCGCGGACAAGGACGCTCGAATGGCCGCGGCCCTGTGCGACAGCCTGGTCGACATGCTCCTCGCGGAGCGCCCACCCACGGTCGGGGGTGGACCCCGGTGAAGCCCGAGGCGGAGGGCGTCCGTCAGGCCGCCCGGTTGATGGCCGTCGCCGCCCGGACGGCGCCCAAGACGCGCGGAATCGACGACATCGTGGTGAAGATCATCGAGGACGAGGAGCGGCTGAACGAGATCGCGGACAAGATGGAGGAGATCGCCGAGGAGAAGGGCGCCGACTTCTTCCGCCGAGACGCGGAGTGCCTGCGGAAGTCCGAGTGCCTCGTGGTGATCGGCGTCAAGTCCAGCGGTCCCTGCGGCCTCAACTGCGGAATGTGCGGCTCGACCTGCGACGAGCTCGAGGAGCGGGAGGTGGACCGGGAGTTCGCCGGCCCGATCTGCGGCTTCAAGCTGATCGACCTGGGAATCGCGCTGGGCTCGGCCGCCAAGATCGCTAACGACCTGGTCGTCGACAACCGGCTGATGTACACCGTCGGCGTCGCCGTCCGAGCCCTGGGACTGGTGGACGCGGACGTCGTGATCGGTATTCCACTATCCGCAACCGGGAAGAATATATACTTCGACAGGGGCGAGTAGCCGGGAGGGAGCGACCGATGGCGCGGAATCCAAGGAGAAAGGGCCGGGATGGTTGGAAGCAGTCGAAGTCCCGAGGAAAACCCTCGTTCGTGACGTGTGAGTGCTGCGGCGGCAAGGTTCCGCGGCACAAGGCCATCCCGGCCACGCAGGGTTTCCGGATCACGGACCCCGTCGTCAAGCAGGCTGTCGACGACCGGTACGTGCACACGTTCTCCAGGAAGGTCTACTACTGCCCCAAGTGCGCCCGGTTCCTGGGCATCCGCAAGCCTAAGCGCCGCGGTTAGTCTTCTTTTTCCCTCCCCATTTCGGCTACTTCTGAAACCGAGTTCGGCTCGCGCCTAGACATGCTTATATGCCAGGGGTATAAGGCGCGTCCGCCAGCGGTGCACGAGTTAGAGGCTTATCTCATCTTAACCGGGGGCATCGAAGATTCCCCTGCACGTGATACTGGGTGCTGGATCCGTGGGTCACGTGGTCGCGGACGCTCTCCGGGACCGCGGCGAGGATGTCGTGATCGTTGACTGCGACGAGAACCGGGCGGAGGTGCTGAAGGAGCAGGGTTTTGACGTCGTCATAGGGGACGTGACGGAGCAGCGGGTCCTGAAGGAGGCGGGCGTTGAGGAGGCCGTAACCGTTTACGTCCTCACCCCGGACGACGACGTGAACGCGCGGGCCGTCGAGCTGATTCGCGAGCTGAACGAGGGCGCGTACGTGGTCGTCCGCGTGGCGGATGAGGAGCGGGTGGAGGAGTTCAAGGAGCTGGGCGCCGACGAGGTCCTATCCCCCAACCAGCTTCTGGTGGAGAAGCTCCTCTACAACATCGACAACGTGCGCAACCGACAGAAGGCTCAGGAGCTCCTGGCCGGGTTCGAGCGCGTCGACTCCGTCGCGATCGTCCCCCACAACAACCCTGACCCGGACTCCATCGCGAGCGCGGTCGCCCTGCAGGAGCTCGCCTCCATGAAGGACGTGCACGTTGACATCGTGTACGGGGGCGAGATCGGTCACCAGGAGAACAAGGCCCTGGTCAACATGCTCGACATCGAGATGATCCGCGCGTCCGAGGTGGACCTGGACGAGTACGATGCCTTCGCCATCGTCGACACGCCGGTCGTGCCCAAGGTGCTGGAGGAGGAGCTCGGAGACGACCTGGACGGCCGCATCCTCGCGGTCATTGACCACCACGACTCGTCCAACGGCGGCATGATGAGCGTCAGCGAGGGCTCCTCCCTCAACGCGCTCGAGCTGGCCGAGTTCACGGACCACCGCCCCGAGGTGGGCGCCACCTCGACCATCCTGACCCAGTACCTGAAGACGCTGGGGCGGGACGTGGACAAGCGCATCGCCACGGCGCTGCTCTACGGCATCCGGACGGACACCCTCAACTTCACCCGCAACGTGTCCCCGGAGGATTTGAAGGCGGCCGCCTACCTGTACCCGCGGGCCGATCACGAGGTGCTCGCGAAGATCGAGTCCCCCGACATCTCCCCGGAGACGCTGGACGTGCTGGGGGAGGCCATCCGGAACCGCACCGTGGTCCGGAGCTACCTGTTCTCCAACGTGGGCTTCGTCAAGAACGAGGACGCGCTGCCTCAGGCCGCGGACTACCTGCTGAACCTGGAGGGCGTTCACACGGTGATCGTCTTCGGGGTGGTGGACGGGAAGATCAAGATCTCCGCCAGGACGGACGACATCCGCCTGAACCTCGGCGAGGTGATGAAGGAGGCGTTCGGGGACGTCGGTTCCGCGGGAGGTCACTCGAAGGCGGCCGCGGCCGAGATCCCGCTGGGGATCTTCAAGGACGTGCAGAAGGATGAGGTGCTGGAGCTCGTGGAGGAGGCGGTCCGGAAGCGCATCTTCGAGGTGATAGGGATCGAGGAAGAGGAGGAGGGGGACTGAGCCGGCCTACTCCACCGTGACGCTCTTCGCCAGGTTCCGCGGGTAGTCCGGGTCGATGCCTCGGGCCACGCTCATGTAGTACGCCAGCAGCTGCAGCGGGACCGTGTACACGATCGGCGAGAACACCTCGCTGATCTTCGGCACCCGGATCACGTGGTCAGAGTGCTCCTCCACGTTCTCGTCACCCTCCTCCGCGACCGTGATCACCGTCGCGCCGCGCGCCTTCACCTCCTCGATGTTGGCCAGCATCTTCTCGTACACGCCGCCCGGCTGCGCCACCGCGACCACCGGCACGCCCTCCTCGATCAGCGCCAGCGGACCGTGCTTCAGCTCACCCGCCGGGTACGCCTCCGCGTGCTGGTACGTGATCTCCTTCAGCTTCAGCGCGCCCTCCATCGCCGTCGGGTAGCCCGGACCCCGACCGATGAAGAACCAGTTCGGCTTCTCCTTGTACCGCCCGCCCAGCACGGCGATCTCGCGCTCGCGCTCCCAGCTCAGGATCTCCTCCAGCATCTCCGGCACCCGGCTCAGCTCCTCGTGGTACTCCTTCGCCTCCTTGTCCGTGATCTCACCCAGCCGCCGGGCCAGCTCCACGGCGAGCGTGTACATCGCCGCCAGCTGAGCGGTGTACGTCTTCGTCGCCGCCACCGCCTTCTCGAAGCCCGCGTGCGTGTACATCACGTGGTCGACCTCGCGGGTGATGGTGCTCCCAACGACGTTCGTGAGCGCGATCGTCGTCGCGCCCCGCTCGTTCGCCTCCCGCACGGCCGCGAGCGTGTCCGCCGTCTCACCCGACTGCGAGATCGCCAGCACCAGCGTCTCCTCGTCCACCAGCTCCTTCGTCACGTACCGGAACTCGGACGCGATGACCACGTCCACGGGGAACTTGGCCAGCATCTCCATCGCGTACTTGGCGCCCAGCCCAGCGTGGTACGAGGTGCCGCACGCGACGATGTACAGCTTCCGGTAGTCGCCCCGCGCCAGCCTCTCGGCCATCTCCACCAGCCGGTCGCGCTCGATGGTCAGCGTGTTGCGCACGGCCTCCGGCTGCTCGTGGATCTCCTTCAGCATGAAGTGCGGGTAACCGTGCCGCTCCAGCTTGTGCGGGTCCTCCTCGACGACCTGCACCTCCTTCTCGTCCGTCACGTCCTCCAGCGTCTCCGCGTCCAGGATCTTCACCTCGTCCCGCTTCACCGCCACGATCTCGCCGTCGTCGATGGGAATCACCTCGTTCGTCTCCGGGAGGATCGCCGGGATGTCCGAGGCCAGGAAGTTCCCGTCGTCGCCCAACCCCACGACCAGGGGGCTCTCCTTCCGGGCCGCGAGGATCACGCCCGGCTCGTCCACGCAGATCGCGGCGATCGCGTACGATCCCTCCAGCCGCCTGACCGCCTCGACGAACGCGTCGAAGAACGACTTGCCCTCCTCCATGAACTCCTCGATCAGGTGCGGGACGACCTCCGTGTCCGTCTCCGAGTCGAACTTGTGACCGCGCTCCTCGAGCTCCTTGCGCAGCTCGCTGAAGTTCTCGATGATGCCGTTGTGGACGACCGCGATCCGACCCTCGCAGTCCGTGTGCGGGTGAGCGTTCTCCCGCGTCGGGTCACCGTGCGTGGCCCACCGAGTGTGACCCACTCCGATCTTACCGGGCAGGGACTTCAGGCGGCGCTGGAGCTCCGTGGGCTCCCCACCCTCCGTCAGCTTTCCGGCGTCCTTCTCCACGTGGAGCTTACCGTCATGAATGGTCGCGACGCCGGCCGAGTCGTACCCCCGGTACTCCAACCTCACCAACGACTCCACGATGATCGGGGCGGCGTCTCGCTCACCCACGTATCCGACGATCCCGCACACGTTAAGCACACCCTTGGGACAGCTCGTTCACGACCTCTCGCAGCACGTGCACGGCCGTGACGAGCTCGGGGATCGGTACGTGCTCTTTCGGCGTGTGAGCGTATTTTATGGATCCCGGCCCGAACACGACGACGTCCTTCCCGCCGAGGTGCCGGATGTACCCGGCGTCGGTGCTCGCCGGCCAGACGACCGGCTCCGTGGGCAGGCCGAACTTGTCCAGAGCCCGCTCCAGCGCGCGGACAACGGCCTCGTCCCCCCGGAGCTTGAACGGTGGGGCGCCCGCCCTCACCTCCACCCGCTCGCACTCCTCCTCCAGCATCTCCCGCAGCTCGTCCAGGGACAGCTCCGTGTTCAGGCGGACGTCCAGCACCGCCTCCAGCTCCCCCGGGGTCACGTTCGTCGCCCGAGACTCGGACACGACCCGGGTGGGAACCACGGTCGGGCGGCCGAGCTCGTCCTCGTACTGCCGAGCGCGCTCCCTCAACCGCTCCAGCACGCGACAGAACCGCACGATCGGGTTGTCCGGATGGTCCGAGCTCGCGTGCCGCGGTTTCCCCCGGATTCGGAGCCGGACCTCCGCCCGCGACTTGTGCCCGATGACGGGGCGCAGTCCCGTCGGCTCGCCGTTGATGACGTTGTCGGAGACCATCTTGCCCTCCTCCAGCACCCGCTTGACGCCCGCGGAGTCCGTCTCCTCGCGGACCACGCCGATGATCTCCAGCGGCCCGTCCCACAGCTCGGCCACGACCACGTAGACGGCAAGGTTGGCCTTCGCGTCGCACGCGCCCCGGCCGTAGATCCTACCGTCCCTGACCCGAGGCTCGAACGGGTCCTCCATCCCGTCCGGCGGCACCGTGTCCAGGTGAGAGGTCAGGCACACCCGGGGGTCACCGCGGCGAGCGATCACGTTCCCCAGCTCGTCCACCTCCACCTCCAGCCCGGCCCGTTCCAGGTCCGAGGCGTACCGCTCCGCGAACTCCCGCTCCTCACCGCTGACGCTCGGGATGGAGATGTACTCCTTGAGTAGCCGCACCACCCGCCGCTCCACGTTCAACTCGATCACTCTCCGGCGATCCTCTTGATGTGTTCCCGCACGATCTCGCTGACCAGCTTGCCGTCCGCGCGCCCTCGAAGCACCTCCATCACCTCACCCATCACCTTGCCCATCGCCCGCATCCCGCGCTCCTCGATCTCATCCCTGTGCCGCTCCACCACCTTCCTCACCACGCGCTCGATCTCCTCCCGTGACGCCATGATCAGGCCAAGCTCCTCCGCCAGCTCCTCCGCGTCCGCGTCCGGGTCCGCCGCGAGCGCCCCCAGCAGCTCCTCGATCGCCGACTTCGCGATCTTACCCTCCGCGTGCAGCCGCAGCACCTCCTCCAGGTGCGACTCCTTGAGCTCCTCCACCGGGTAACCGTCCTTCTTCAGCCTGGGCAGCACGTTCACCAGGGTCGTGGCCACCACCTTCGGGTCCGCGCCCGTGCGCTCCACCAGGCGCTCGAACTCCTCCACCCGCCCGTGCTCGAACAGCTGCTCCACCAGCTCCTCGTTCAGCCCGTACTCCTTCAGCAGCTTCTCACGCCGCTCCCACGGCCGCTCCGGCAGCTCGCGTCGCAGTCGCTCCACCCGCTTCCGGCTGATCACGACCGGCGGGATGTCCGTCTCCGGGTACATCCGCGCGGCGCCCGGTCGCGGCCGCATGTACTCCGTCGTACCGTCCTTCAGCGCCCGCCGCGTCTCGGCCGGAACGCCGTCCAACGCCATCACCGCCCGGTCCTTCACCGCCTCCATCGCCGACTTGACCCGGTCCTCCGGGCCCGCAATGAGCACGAACGCGTCCTCATCCCCCACCTTAAGCCGCCGCTCGACCTCCTCCACCTCCCGCTCCGAGATCCCGTACCCGGGCAGCTCGTCCGAGTGGAAGAGCCCCGAAACACCCCGGCGCTTCGCGTAGTCGGCCAGCTCCGTGCCGAACCGGCGACCCGGGCAGAGCTCAAAGCCCAGCAGCCCGTCGAACCCGGGCAGCTTCAGCGCGTAGACGACGCCGCCCCGCTCGAGCTCGCGCCGAATCACCTCCGACTCCGTCCCCTCGAACACCTCGGTCACGTCCACCGGCCGACACTCCACCACGTCCGTCTCCTTCACGCCCCGCTCCCGCAGCTCGTCCCTCAACCGCAGCAGGTTGGCCTGGCGCAGCGCCTCGAACCTCACCACCTTCGGGATCAGGTTCAGGTCCTGCACGCCCTTGATCTCCTGCACCGCGCCGCCCTCGATCGAGATGTTCACGTCCTGCCGCACCGTGCCGATGCCGGACTTGACCCCGCCCACCGCCTTGATCGCCTCGCCGATGTTCTCCGCCGCCTCCCGCGCCTGCTCGGGCGTCCGAATGTCCGGCTCCGTGGACACCTCGATCAGTGGAATGCCCAGCCGGTCCAGGCAGTACTCGACCTGCAGCTCCTGGTCCCAGCCCTTCACCTTCCGCGCGGCGTCCTCCTCCAGGCAGATCGTGCTGATCCGAACGGTGCCCTCGGACGTGGGGACCTCCCCACCGATCCCCACCAGCATCGTCCGCTGGAAGCCGGTCGTGTTCGAGCCGTCGATGACCATCTTGCGCATGACGTGGACCTCGTCGACCACCTCGCCACCGAGCAGGAGCGTGACCTTGATCGCGATGTCCAGGGCCTCCTCACACGGCTCGTGCGGGGGCTCCTCGTCCAGCTCAACCAGGCAGGAGAACGACCCGTCGGACAGGTAGTGGAACGTCCGATCCCGCTTGAACTCCTCCAGCGCCGCCGGATCGAACTCGCCCATCTCACTCTGCACCGGCCTCAGCTTACGGCGCACCCGGGGCTCCTCCGGCACCTCCTCCACGAGCTCCGGCTCACACCGGCAGAACAGCTTCCTGGGCGTGTCCAGCTGACGGTGGATCTCCAGACCCACCTTCAGCCCGAGCTCGTCCCAGTCCAGCTCGTCCGCAGTCAGGGGTTCCACCACGATGACCTCACCCCGGTACGTCCTGACTTACGAGACTCCGTACGGGCGCGGGCACGTGGTCCACGACGGGCGGCGCGTCCTCCGGGTCGCCCCGCCCGGGACCGAACCTCCTCCACTGCCGGAAAAGGATTTCCGAAGGCTGAGAGAGCGGCTGGAGCGCTACTTCCGGGGCGAGCGCGAGGACTTCAGTGACGTGCCCGTCAGGCTCCCGGACGCGCCGATCCACCGGGCCGTGCTCTCCGAGGTCAGGAGGGTGGGGTACGGCGAGGTTAAAACGTACGGGGAGCTGGCCGAGCGCGTCGGCACGCACCCGCGCGTCGTCGGGCAGGCGCTGGCCCGCAACGAGACTCCCATCATCGTGCCCTGCCACCGCGTCGTCGGAGCACGAGGACTCGGCGGGTTCAGGTGGGGGTTGCGATGGAAGAGGAGGCTACTGAGGCTCGAGGGAGCGCTCGCGCGCACCGGGTCGGGACCTGGACGATCGTCGTCGAGCGGGAGCGGATGAAGTACGACGGCTCCCAGCTCCGCCGCGCCTTCATCCACGAGCGGTACGGGGTGCGTGGGCGCGCGATCCTCGTCTTCCGAGGCCCGATGGACGTTCCCCGCGAGCGCACGGTGGACACGGAGGACCTGGACGAGCCCATCCGCGGCGGCGACGTGCTGCACCTCATCCTCGACGACCCCACCAGGTGCGAGCCCGCAGCGGCCGGCCTGCTCCAGCGGCTCCTCGTCGTCAGGGCCCGGGAGGTGCTGGAAGAGCGGCTGTCCGTGAGGCTGGACCGGGACGGGGACGACCTGCTCCACGACGACCGTAAGCTCACGGTCTCAGTGTTCAAGCCGGCCGGACCGGGCGCCCTGGCGCACCTGGGCATCAACGTGAGCACCGAGGGCGTGCCGGTCCCCGCCACCTCCCTCCGGGATCTCGGCTGGGATGGCGACCCGCTGGAGCTGGGGTACGACATCGCGGCCTCCTTCGCCCGCGAGGTGGACGACGTCGAGCTCGATTTGACCAAGATGAGGTGGTGAGAGGGCTTGGCGGAGGAGTCCGTGCTGGTCCGCATCCGGACCCCGGACAGGGAGCTTGAGGCCGAGGTGCCCTACCGGGAGGGGATGACGCTCCTGGACGCGCTGCTGTGGATCAAGGAGCACGAGGCGCCCGACCTGGAGTTCCAGTACTCGTGCAGGAACGCGCAGTGCGGGACCTGCGCCGTGCTGATCAACGGGCGAGCGGGCCTGGCCTGCGAGTACCGGCTCGAGCCGGGGGAGGAGGTCACCGTCGAGCCGCTGCGGCACCTCCCCGTCCTCCGGGATCTGGTCGTGGACTGGCGTGAGGTGACGGAGCGACTGAGGCCCCTCTCCCCGCGGTCCAACCTGGACTGGTTCCGGCGGCTCGACAGGGAGGAGAGCGAGCGGCTGCACGAGCTCCGGTCGTGCATCGAGTGCCTGTGCTGCGTCGCGGAGTGCCCAGTGATCCGGGCGGGATCGACCCGGAACCCGGGCCCCACCGTGCTCCGGAAGGCCGCAGAGGAGGCCGAGAAGTGGGACCGAGTGCCCGAGCTCGAGGACGTCTACGCGTGCACGACGTGCCACCGCTGCGCGGAGGTTTGCCCGAGGGACATTGACATCCCGAAGAAGGCCGTGGAGACGCTGCGGGCGAGGCTGCGGGAGCGCGGTCTCGGCCCCCTCAAAGAGCACCGCGAGGTGGGTAGGCGGGCCGTCCGCACGGGACGCTCGGTGGAGAAGAAGGAGGCGTCCTTCCTAGAGGAGCACGCGGGCGAGTACGGGTCGGGAGACGTCAAGGCGCTCTTCTTCACCGGCTGCCTCGTCGACTACAGGCTGCCCGAGACCGGGAGGGCCCTGATCAGCTTGGCGGAGGAGCTAGGGTTCCGGCTAGTGGTGCCCGAGGATCAGGTCTGCTGCGGGTCACCCCTGTTGAGGACCGGGCAGCGGGACCGGGCGGATCGGCTGGCCTTCAGGAACCTGGAAGCCTTCCAGCGGGTTGACCCGGACGTGATCGTGACGGTGTGCGCGGGCTGCGGTGCGACGCTGAAGAACGATTACCCGGAGCTGCTGGGCGAGCGGTTCGAGTGGGAGGTCATGGACGTCACGGAGTTCCTCGTTCGGGAGGTCAGGGCGCACGAGCGGGGGTTCAAGCACTCCGAGGAGGTCGTGGTCACGTACCACGATCCGTGTCACCTCAGGCGCGGTCAGGGGGTACACCGTGAGCCCCGCCGCCTGCTGAAGGCGGTTGACGGGATCGAGTTCCGGGAGATGCGCGAGCCGGACCGATGCTGCGGAGCCGGGGGAGGCGTTCGCGCCGGCTTGCCGGAGCTGGCGAGGTTGATGGCGGACGTGAAGGCGCGGATGGTCGAGGAGGTCGGCGCCGACTTACTGACCACGGTCTGCCCGTTCTGCGAGTACAACCTGAGGGAGGGGCTGGAGCGGTGTGAGGTGGACGCCGAGGTGCTGAACCTCACCGTGCTGCTGGCTCGCTCCCTCTAACCCCAGGCCTTCGGGTACGTTCCCGGCTCCATCAGCACCCGCTTCGTGTCCACCATGATGCCGCGGTCCGCGTGGAGCATCTCCTTCCAGGAGGCCTTGGCCACGCCCAGCGCCACCGCCTCGCCCTTCAGCGTGAAGATAGCCACCAGGTCGCCCGGCTGGATCCCCTTCTCCACCCTCACGATGCCGGGCGCCGCCAGGTCGGCGCCGTGGCAGATTGCGTCCACGGCCGTGTCTCGGATCTCGATCCTGGGTAGGTGGCTCAGCCCCTCCTCCATCGGTCGGATCACGTGCCTTAGCGGCTCCTCCCAGCCCTCCTCCTTCCAGAACTCGAAGGCGTCCTTCAGGTCGTGGAGCGTCACGGCGTTCTCCTCGGAGAACGGCCCCGTCTTGGTCCGCCTCAGCTCCGCCATGTGCGCGCCGACGCCCAGCGCCTCGCCGATGTCGTGGCAGAGCTTCCGGATGTAGGTGCCCGCCTGGCAGCCGACCCGCAGGAGGACGTCCCGACCGTCCCGCTCGATGATATCGATGTAGTACACCTTTTTCGGCCGCACGCGGCGCTTGACCGCGGATCGAAGGGGCGGGCGCTGCAGGATCGTGCCCTCGAACTCGCGGATGACCCGCTCCAACTCGTCGTCGTCCACGTCCCCGTGTAGGTGCATGATGCAAACGTACTCCTTGCCTGCGGGCAGGAGCGTCTGGATGATCTTCGTGGCCTTTTCCAGGGCAATGGGCAGCACTCCGGTGACCTTCGGGTCCAGCGTGCCGCCGTGACCCGCCTTGGACAGCCCCAGGATCTCCTTGACCCACGCGACCACCTCGTGCGAGGTCGGTCCCGCGGGCTTGTCGAGGTTGATGACCCCCTTCATGATGTACTCTTCCATCGGGCGCTCCTCGGGCGGGCAGCCGTAGCGCGGGTCCGTTTCGGCCTCGGCCTTGGTCACCATCTCCCGCTCGCGCTCGAAGGGGAGCCGACGCTCCTTCTCCTTGTCCTTCTCCTCCCCTCCCGTCACGCCCAACCCCCCGAATCGTTTCGGTCATCGAAACTATTCCGGCGGGCGAGGCGGGGGAGGTTACTCCTTGATCTCCTTAAGCAGCTCCTCCACGATCTTCTCCCGGATCTCCTCCCCGGTAATCCTCCTCAGGATCGCGCCCAGGACCTCCTCTTCCTCGACCGGGATGAAGTACGCGGTCTTCCGACCCAACCGCTTGGACTTCAGCAGGCCCTCCTGACGCACCTTGTACAGGGCGCTCCTGATACTGTTCGTCTTAACATCGTACCCCAGCTCCTTAAGCACCCTGACGATCTCGTCCACGTTGATCCACTGACCCTTAAGACTGGCCAGCAGCACGACCGCGAGCGCCGCCCCCAAGTTGGTTAATTTCCCTTCCCGGAGCCTTCTCTTGACCTCCTCGATATCCCTTTCAAACTCCTCAGACACCTCCACCATCACCGGGTTCCCCCTCCGTCTGCTCCCCGCTGAGCCCGAGAGACGAGCAATAAATATGTTGCCGTAAGGGAGACGTTGGGGTACTGAAATCCTGGCCGATGACGAGGTAATCCCCGGCTGATGCCGGGGACATGATGTGGGAGAGCCGGCGGAGGCCTACAGCAGGCCCAAGTAGTTCAGCACGGCCAACGTCGCGTGCACAGCCTCTTCAGTCCTCACGACCTCCACGCCTTGGCCCGGGATGAAGTTGACCGTAAGGAACTCCTCCTCCAGCCCGGGCTTGATCTCCAGCACGCCGGCCCGGCCCGACCCAAACACCAGGCACTCCGGCGGTTCCCCGAACTCCACCTCCCTAACATCCTCCCCGTACCTGGACGCAATGACGGTGCCTTTCCCGAACTCCTCCAACACGTCGTCCAGCGAGTCGACGATCCGCACCTCAAACCCCCAGTAGTCCTCCGGCTCGGCGGGCTCCACCACCAGCGGATCCTCGGAAACGACCCTGACCGTCACCCGCTGCCGCGGCTTCATCCGCTCGTACGAGACCGCCAGCTCCTCGGCACCCACGTCGACGAGGCAGCCTTCCTTACTCCTCCTGACCACGTACCCCTCCCGCACCTCACCCTCACGCGGTGGGTTGCGCTTGTGGTGCGGAGCGCGCAGCGGCGGCATCACTCCCGCGTACCTGAGGTCCCTATCCAGCCGGAACACCCGCTTCCTGAGGTACTGAGGGCACTCCAGGTACTCCAAGAGCTTTTTCAACCGCTCAGCGTTGCGCCGTGACCCGATCCCGTCCCCGTACAGCAGCACCTCCTCCACCCGGTAGATCGCCAGGGCCCGGCCCAGAATGCCGACCCGATACGCGTAGATTTTCGGGTCGTTCTCCTCCGAGAACAGGCTCCAAGGAAAGGCCACGGCCACCACGGCGCGCGTCCCCCGGGGGTTCCCGGCGTGCGGGTCCTCGCGACGATGGATCCCAGCGGGGAGTACCACACGGGCGTCGTCGTGGACGCGCTGCGGGCCAGCTCCACGATCGTCACCGCCCTAGCCCTGGGAGCGGAGGCCATCGTCCCCCTGGCCGACCCGTCGGAGCTCAAGGATGCGGACGGCCCCACGATCGGCGAGCGGCACGGCCGGAAGCTCGACATCGCGGACTACGGGAACTCGCCCACCGAGCTAATGAAGAATCCGGACGGCATCGAGGGCGAGACCGTGTACATGGTCACGACCAACGGCACCGAGGCCATCCTCCGCACCGCCGAGGTCTGCGAGGAGGTCCTCATCGGCGCCCTCCTCAACGCCAGCGCCGTCGCCGACGAGCTGAACCGCGACGCGTGCATCGTCGAGGCGGGACACCGGGGCTCCATGGCCATCGAGGACGCGTTCACGGCCGGGTACATCGCCCGGCTCGCGGGGGGCGAGCCCGCCGACCGCAGGACCCGCGTCCTGATCGAGATGTCCAGGACGTTCGACCCGCACGACGTGTTCCGCAGCTCCCGCACCGGCCACGTGCTGGAGCTGCACGGCAAGTCCGAGGACGTGGAGTTCTGCGCAAGGGTGGACGAGTTCGACGTCGTCCCGGCCTTCGAGGACGGAATGGTGGTGCCGAGGTAGTTGCGGCTGCACGTTGACACCTTCCACATCCTGGGCACCGAGCTCCACGTGCTCAGAACGGCCCACGCGGGCGTGGACCGGGAGCTCGTCCGGGACAAGGTCCTCGAGCTGGAGCCCGAGGCCGTCCTGCTGGAGCTGTGCGAGGGCCGGCTCCTGACGCTGCTCGCCGAGCTGCACGGAAGCGACGAGGGAGGGAGAGGGCCCCAGCGCCTCAGCGGCCGGATCATCTCGCTGGCGGAGCGCGTGGTCAGCCGCGTGGTGGGGGGCGAGCTCGGGGAGGACATGCTCGGGGCGATCGAGGCCGCCGAAGAGCTCGAGGCGGAGCTCGTGCCCGTTGACATGGACCTCGACGGCATCCTCCGCCGAATTCGAATCAAGGCCCCCCTCACCGAGCGGCTCAAGTTCCAGGTCCTGACGCTCCTCGACGCCCTCTGCTCGGTCTTCCGCCCCTCCAAGACCCGGGAGATGCTGACCGACTCGGTCACGGACGAGCGCGCCGTCCGGGAGATGATCGAGTGGATGCGGCGTAAGTTCCCCAACGTGACCCGGGTCCTGATCGACGAGAGGAACACCGTGATCGCGGAGAACACGATCGAGTACCTCCACCGGTCCGACGTGTCCCGGGCCGTGCTCGTGATCGGTGCGGCCCACTACGGCGTCCTGGACATCCTCCGCGAGGCGGAGCGTGAGCTCGATGATGAGGACACGGCGAGCGGAAAGGATGAAGAGGAGACCGCGGACTGAGAGGTCCCGGGGCCGTCGTTGAAGATCCTGGTCCTCGGCTCCAAGTACGGAGAGCGTGCCGCGGAGACCATTCGGGGGCGATCCGAGCACGAGTCCGAGTTCCTGCGCGTCAAGGAGCCGCCCGAGAACGTGCTCCTCGACGAGGAAACGGCCGAGAGCCTCCTCCCGTCCATCCCCTCCGAGTTCGACCTGGTGATCTCCTACCTACAGCACCCTGACCTTCAGCTGACCCTGGCCGAGCAGTGCGACGCCCCCATCCTGTACGCTCTGCTGCCGGAGCTCGCCGTACGCCGCCAGATCGAGGATCGCCACGACGCCGTCGTCTTCGCCGAGCCGACCCCGTGCGCGCTGAAACCGGACACCGGAGTGCCCGAGATCGACGAGTTCGCCGAGCGCTTCGGTCGACCCAAGGTTGAGGTGGAGGCCTCCTCCGGCACTATCGAGTCCGTAGAGGTCGTCCGGGGCGCCCCGTGCGGCGCCACCTGGGTGGCGGCCGAGCGGGTCGAGGGGATGGAGGCGGGGCGGAAGGCCGTCAACGCCTTCGCGCTGGCCGCCTGCCACCACTGCGTCGCTCCCAGGATCGGCAAGTACGAGACCAAGGACGTCTCCGCTTACTACCACGGGAAGGCCCTGGCCGATGCACTGGGAATCGAGCTGGACGTCGAGCTGGACGACCTCCAGCCGCCGCTGTGACGAGGCTACAGGACCTTAAGCCCCAGTCCCTTCAGGACGAACTTCAGCGACACGTACAGGAACACGACCCCGAAGATCCCCTTGATCGTCCACGGCTCGATCTTCTCCGTGGTCTTGGCACCCAGCTTGACCCCGGCGATCGTGCCGATGCCCAGGATCGTGCCACCGAGAACGTCCGTGACTCCCTGCGCCATCTTGTAAGCGGCCGACACGGTCGCCATCGGGATCATGCTGATCATGGAGGTGCCCACGGCGAGGTGCACCGGCGCGTTCAGCAGGTAAATGAACGATGGCACCAGCGCGTACCCTCCTCCCAGTCCCAGGATACCCGTAAGGATGCCAATGAAGAACCCGATGGCGGCCTTGGCCGACGGACTGCCCGGGATCTCGTCGGCCTCCGCCCCGGGGATCTTCTTTATCCACTCGTAGATCATCCGCACCGCCGCGTACAGGAAGGCCGCCCCCAGAATCACCTCCAGCACGCTGGTGTACCGCATGATCGCCGCGAAGATCATGGACCCTACCAGCGAGCCGATGGCGCCCGCGGCCAGCACCACGGCCGACGTCTCGTAGTCCACGTTGCCCAGCTTAGCGTGCGAGAGCGCTCCGAACGTGGCCGTCCACACGACCGCCAGCACGGTCGTGCCGATGGCCTGAGGCACCGGGTAACTCATCAGGAACACGAGCATGGGGAGCATCAGCACGCAGCCGCCCGTCCCGATAATGCCTCCGAGGTACCCGGCGATGAACCCGGTCCCCAGCAGCTCGGCCGCCTTGATCGCCGTCACCGCGGGCAACCACATCCCCCCTATCCGCGGCGACTTCAAAAGCTTTTTAATGTTTCGAGATTACTTGAAGGATTCGGGGACCCGGGTTGTCCAGGAAGATCCTGGTGCCCTACGACGGGTCCGACCCCTCCAAGCTCGCCCTGAAATGGGCGCTTCTGGACGCGCACGACCATGGGTTCCCCGTGAAACTGCTCTACGTGGTGGACCAGCGTTCCGTGGACATGCTGTCCGGTTTCGCCTCTCAGAGGGAGAAGGTCGTCGAGGAGCTGCGACGAGAGGGCGAAAAGGTGCTGGAGGAGGCCGAGCGAATCGCCGAGGAGATGGGCGTGGACGTCGAGCTGGAAAAGAAGATCCGCGTGGGCGTTCCCTGGAGAGAAATCGTGAAGGAGGCGGAGAGCGACGAGGAGGTGAACCTCATCGTGATGGGCTCTCACGGGCGTACCGGGCTGGAGCATGCCGTGCTGGGCAGCGTGGCCGAGAACGTGGTCAGGCACAGTCCCGTCAACGTGCTGATCGTGAGGTCGGAGGAGAGGATCGAGGAGAGCGTTGAAAAGGCTCCCGTCAGGCGGCGCTGAGCCCGCTGAGCAGCATCTTGACCCCGACGGCCCCTAGCACCACCGAGAACGCCCGCTTAACCCTCCGCCCTCCGAGCCGGTTGGACAGCTCGGCGCCGATGTAGGAGGAGACCAGCATTCCCGCCACGATGGTCGCCGCGGCCCACGGGTCCACGTACCCCTTCGACCAGTACTGGGCGGCGCCGGCCAGCGCGCTGATCGGGACGATCGCTGAGGAGGTACCCACGGCCATCATCGTGGGGAAGTTGAGGAACGAGGTCATGACGGGCACGAACAGGGTGCCGCCGCCGGAGCCCGTGAACCCGCTGAAGGCTCCCACCCCGAACCCTGCCAGCGAGGCGATCGGCAGGCTGTCTCGGACCTCCCCGCCGCCCGACCTCCGACCGTCCGTTACGATCCTCCCCGCCATCGCCATGCACGCGCCACCCAGGGCGAGCTTCAGCACGTGCTCCGGCGCCTGACAGGCGAGGTAACCTCCCACCTGCGCCCCGAGGACCGCGCTGATCCCGAACGCCGGCGCCGTGCTCACGTGGACGTTGCCCTCCTGGAAGTGCCGGTAGGCCCCGGTGAACCCGCCGAGGCTCACCGCGAGCAGGGTGGTCCCGAGCGCGACGTGCATCGGCATCCCGACCGCGTTGAGCAGCGGGACCAGCAGGAAGCCACCTCCGACGCCGAAGAGCCCTGAGACCAGTCCGACCAGGCTCCCGATCCCGAGGTACGTCAGGGTCGCGAGATCCCCTATCATCCGGACGGTCGGACCCCTGGGCACTGTACGACACGAATTTACACCGGCGCGCGGCGCTAGGAGGCCCCTTTATTGGGTTATCGCCTCCCGCCCGCCGAGAGAGTCCTGAGGGCCGTCCCAACCACGTTCCCCTTCACGTTCGGGATCCGCCGCTCAACCTCGTCGAGGAACTCCTCGACCTCTCGCCTCAACCCCTCCCCGGCGAACGGGCAGACCTTCTCGGTCTCCACCACCCGGACGCCGAGCCGCTCGTAGAGTGACCTAGTAACCTCCTCCGGGCAGCGGACGAGCGGCCGGAGCAGCCTAGGACCCTCTCGCCACGAGCCCACGTAGCCGAGGAGCTTGATCCGCTTGTACCCGGAGAGCAGGGAGAGCAGGACCGTGGCCGCCGCGTCGTCCAGCGTGTGCCCGAGCGCGATGTAGTCGAACCCCTGCTCCTCCGCCAGCCTGCCGAGCTCGATCCGCCTCAGCGTCCGGCACGCGTAGCAGACCTTCCGCGCCCGCATCTCCTCCTTGGCCTCCATCACATCCTTCTCCGGCTCCAGCCGCTTCACCTCGATCCCCAGCCGCTCGGCCTGCTCCCGGACGACGTCCCACGCCCCGATCTCGCGCCCGTCCACCCGGACCACGACGTGAGCGCCCACCACCTCCCAGTCGAACTCGTCGGACAGCTCCGCGAGCCCGTACGCCGTCGCGAAACTGTCCTTACCTCCGGACATGGCCACGAGAATGCGGGAGCCGGGCCTCGGGTGCCCCGACCGCTCCAGGCACTCCCGAACCTTCCGCCTCACCACCGACTCGGGGTCCTCCGATGCACGTCCTCGGGATCGACCTCGCGGCAAGCCCGGACAACCCCACCGGCTTCGCGGCGTGGTCGGGCGGGGCGATCGAGTGCTGGTCCGAGCCCGCGGATGACCGGCGCGTCCTCAGCCTCGCCTCCCGGGCCCGGGTGGTCGTGATCGATGCCCCGCTGACGCCGGCGGATGGTCCCTTCAGGCGCCGGGACGAGCGGTTTCGGGAGCTCGCGCCCGTCCTGCCCCTGACGCTGCCCGGGATGCGAAGGCTCCTCGAGCGGGGCAGGAGGCTGGCCGAGGAGCTGTTGGAGCGCGGCGTGAGGGTCTACGAGACGTTCCCCCGAGCGGCCGAGCGGCTGCTCTCCCTGCGGGGTGAGGCGCCGGACGAGCACGCCCGGGACGCGGCGCTGTGCTGCGGGGTCGGGGTCGCGATCGTGGAGGGGTGGGCGGAGACGTTCGGGCGCGAGCCGAGGGCCGCCCTGCCGGTCCGCCGGGGGACGCTGCGCGTTAGAGCTCGAAGCGCTCCTCCCGTCTGACCACGACCTCCTTCGGCTCGCCCTCGTCCACCCTCACGATGACCTCGCCGGAGTGCCCCTTCTCCGCGAGCCCCTCCACGGCCTTGTTAACGCTCTCCAGCGCGGAGCGGCGCTTGATGTCCTCCTCGTACTCCTCGTACAGCAGCCCGACCAGGTCGCGCAGCGTCCGCATGAGGTCGGGCACCTCCTCGCCCAGGAAGTCGGCGACCTTTTCCCACTCCCAGCGCTGCAGGCACTTGGTGACCAGCAGGAGCTCCTCCTTCTTCGACAGCTCCAGCCGGTCCTCGGTGTCCAGGAAGTACGTCTTGACGAGCTCCCGGACGGCGTCGGCGGCGATCTCGTACGTGTGCACCATGTCCACGTACTTCTTGAGTCGGCGAAGTTGGCCGTCCGTCATGCTGGGCTGGTACCGGCTGGGCGACATCGGGGTCAGCAGGAGCCGGGCCACCTCGGGCTCCAGATCGCGGTGCGTCTCACCGAGCCAGTCGACCAGCTTGAGCCGGAACTCGAAGTTAGCCCGCTGGATGATCTCCTTCGCCTCGTCCGAGATGGGCCGGATGACGGCCACGGAGTACTCGCCGCTCACCGGGTTCCGGTTCGGGCTGATGTGGACGGGCACGAAGTCGTTCTTGATCCAAAACTTCGTCAGCTCCTCGTTCGCGCCGAAGCCCGTGCCGATCCAGTCGAAGTCCTTCTCCTCGCACACCTTGGCCAGCTCCTCGAGCGCCTTCGAGCCCAGGCCGTGCCGCATGACGTCCGGGTGGGTCGCGATCCGGACTATCCGGTACCCCTTCATCCGCGGGAACTCCAGCGCGTCGTGGTGCTGGACCATCAGGTCCGGGATCACGTTGCCCGGCGGCCGGTACCCCTTCCGCATCTTGACGATCACGTCGCGCGGGATCGAGCCCTCCCGCGCCACCTGCAGGGCGGTCACGATCTTGCCCGTCTCCGTCTTGAGCGCGAACGCCTCGTGGTGCGGTGCGTCCGCCAGCACCATCACGTCGCTGGGTCGGTTCCGGTAGTGCGCCATCACGTAGATTCCGATGAACTGGCGCAGCTCCTCCTCGCCCTCCTCGTCCTCGAACCAGAACCGGAGGTCCGGCTTCTCGAGCTCGACCCGCTTACTCTTCACGCACTCGATGTCCTCCTTCTCCAGCTTGGCCGGCTCCGCGTCGAGCAGCAGCGTGTCGAACAGCCATCGCTCGATGGGGTCGTCCGCGTCGTACCGGATCGGCTCGTGCATCTTGAACTTGATCAGCCGCACGTCGTCCCGCTTTTCCACGCTCTGCAGGAACCGGACCGAGAAGCCCCGACCCGCGCCCTCGTAGCCGTGGATCGTGGACGAGTAGACCACGAGGTCGTTGTTGTCCAGGATCCGGTGCAGAATCGGCACGTGGATCGAGGCCGCCTCGTCCACGACCATCAGGTCACACTTGATCTCGGCCGCGTCCGATGGGCGCTCGTACTCGACCACGAACTCGTCCGTCTCGACGTAGACGACGTTGCCATCATCGTCCTTCTCGACCTCGTAATCCACCCCGAGCCGGTCCAGCGCCTTCAACAGGAACTCGAACAGAACGCCCACGTTCTCCGGCTCCGAGGCCGTGACCACCACGTCGTAGATGTCCTCGACGGCCACCCCGGCGCCGGCGATGGCGATGCCCAGGAGCGCGGACTTGCCCCGGCCCCGGTCGGCCGTGAGGATGAACGCCGTCTTGCTCCGGGCGCGCAGCAGCTCCTCGAACTTGGCCAGGGCCTTGAACTGGTCCTCCGTCGCGCACATCTCGTAGAGCTCCTCGGGCAGCAGCGCGCGCCTCGGGGGCTCGACGTCCGGGGGCTCCCGGCGCTTCACCTTCACCTCCAGCTCGGGATCCTCGCTCGGCTCCGGGTCCGCCTCCCACTCGTCCGTGTCCACGATCCAGATCCCGTCATGCTCCTCCAGCTTCCGGATGAACCGTCGGTTGAACCGCTTACCCACGTGATCCAGGGTGTACGGGGGCGTGACCAGGCTCTTGTGGAAGGCCGTCCACATCCGCCTCCACCGGTCGAAGGGAGGCGTGAGCATGAGGATCAGTCCGCCGCCGCGCACGGTCTCAATCAGGCGACCGATCGCGTCCGGGTCGAGCTCGTAGGACAGGTCCATGACCAGGATGTCCCAGGTCGTGCCCAGGACGCGCTTCGAGCCGCCGAACGTGAGCGCCTCCAGCTCGTAGTCCACGCCGACCTCCTCCAGGAAACCCTCGAACACGTCCCGGAACTCCTCGTACCGCTCCCGCGCGTACGTGTCCTCCTTCAGGCTGTCGGTCACGTAGAGCACGGAGACGGGCCGGTCCCTAACCTCGACCAGGACGTCCGCGGCCCCGGCGGCCACCACGCCCGCGGCGGCGGCCTTCAGCTCGTCACCCTGAAATACCACCATCTGCCGGTGCCGGTTGGCCAGGGCCTCGGCCAGCGCCTCCTCCCCGACGTCGAGCACGATCTCGTCCACGTCCGCGTAGTCCAGCAGGGCCTCATCGAAGCACACTTCAACCTTCTCGCTCATACCCACAGCCCCCTGGCGGGGGATGACGACGGACCACGGGCTGATCGGTGAGGAGGGTCCGCGCTACCGACCCCCGCCGGGGGAAGCACCCCTGATCCCCAAGGTTATGATAGGTACCTCACCGTTCCTGGGCGCGGGACAATTCGGTCCCAGGGCGATCACCTACCGGGAGAAGTTCTACGAGCAGCCGCGCAACATCACGCGCCTCGTCGAGTACTGCGCGAAGAGGCACGGCGTCCGCGGAGTCCAGGCCCTCGCGGACCCCGTGATAGTCCAGGCGCTCCGGGAGGTCGAGCACGACCTTGAAGTTGTCGCCGTCGTCGGTCTCGGCCCGCTCCGCGAGGACGTGCGAACGATCGACGGGATGAACCTGCGGGCGGTTCTCCTGCACGCCAGCCTAGTGGACGGGCGGGACCCGGACGACGTGCTCCCCCTGCTGCGCGAGCTCCGCGACCGGTTCGAGGTCCCCGTCGGCATCGCCACGCACCGGCCGGACGCCACCCTACCCCGCTGGGAGTCGCGCGAGGGCGTGGACGTGTACATGGTACCCCTGAACCCTGAAGGGGCCTTCATGGGCGACCGGAAGCGGGTCGAGGAGATCCTGGAGGACACGGACCGGACGATCATCGCTAAGAAGGTCCTCGCCGCGGGCTCCATCCCCCCGGAGGAAGGGATCCCCTACGCCGCCCAGTACGCCGACGCGGTCGCGGTCGGGATCACCTCCCGGGACGAGGCGAACGAGACCCTGCCAATCGCCAAGGAGCACTTCAGATGATGAGCCCCTCGGGAGCGGAGCCGTGAAGAGACGTTCCAGCGCTGACTAGAGGTCCACCTTGATCTCTCGCACCCGCTTCAGCAGCACCTTCTCCCCGGACTTCACGTCCCCCTCGAACTCGACCAGCACGGCACCGCGCGTCCCGTGCGTGTCCACGATCCGGCCCCTCACCCCGCTCTCCGTCTCCACCTCCTCGCCGACCAGCTTCTCCGCGTGCTCCTTGTTGAACGCGAGGCCGTCCACCACCGCCAGCCCCTTCCCCATGTGGTTCGGGTCCGTGACCCGCCCCCGCCGCTCGGATACGCGCTTGAACGTCTCCCGACGCTCCGTGCCCGCCACTCGGCCCGCGCCCGCGATCCGCAGCTTCGTGGGCGGGAGGTCCATCTTCATGAGGATGACCGGGTCACCCTCCCGCACCGCCACCGGCTCGTTGAGCTTCACGTACAGCTCGCTGGACTCGCCCGGGCCCAGCTCCTCCCTCAAGAACCCGTCCTCGTGCGGGACCACGTGCCCGGGCACGGAGCGCAGGCCGACGTGAACGTGCACCATGGTTCGCTTCCGGAGCGACTGCGGGAACAGCGGGTGGATCTCCACCTCGGCCAAGTCCAGGTACTTCGTGACCGTCAGCGAGTCGGGCTCCGCCAGCTGGAACCCGCGCTCGATCTCCTCCTCCTTCACCCCCCGCAGCGCCATCCCCACCCGGTCGCCCGCCCGCGCGGCGTCGAGGTCCCGGCCGAAGCACTGGATCGACTTCACCTCCACGACCTTACCGGACGGGTAGAGCATCACCTCCTCACCCACCTCCACCTCGCCGGACAGGACCGTGCCCGTGACGACCGTGCCCGCCCCCTTCACGTGAAACGCGTGGTCGATCGGCATCCGGAACGGCGCGTCCACCTCCCGCTCCGGCGGCTCCAGCACCTCCAGCAGCGCCTCACGCAGCTCGTCGATGCCCTCCCCCGTCTTCGCCGACACCGGGACGATCGGGGCGTCCTCCAGGGAGGTGCCTCGTAGAACGTTCCGAACCTCCTCGATGCGCCGCTCCACCGTGCTCTCATCGACCAGGTCGATCTTGTTGAGCGCCACGACCCCGCGGTCCACGCCGAGGTAGTCCAACACGACCAGGTGCTCGCCCGTCTGCACCTGCGGCCCCTCGTCCGCCGCCACGACCAGGATGGCCGCGTCGATGATCTCCGCCCCCGCCACGACCGTCCGGATCAGGTCCGCGTGCCCCGGGGCGTCCACCAGCGTGACCTCGTAATCGCCCAGCCGGAACGAGGAGAATCCCAGATCGATCGTGATCCCGCGCTCCTGCTCCTCCGGGTGCTTATCGAGCGCCGCGGTCGAGGCCTTCTCCGTGAGCTGCGCGGCCAGCGCGGTCTTGCCGTGGTCGATGTGACCGAACAGGCCCACGTGCACCATCTCGGGCAACCTCCTCACCCCCGCCCGCGCAGGATGCGGATCGGCTCCTCACCGGACAGCTCCCGGGCGTTGAGCAGCAGCGCCTCGGCGCCCATCGGGGTCACGCCGTAGACCGGGATGCTGCGGCCCGACTTGACCAGGAAGGACCGGTCGCACGCCTCCTTAACGGCCCCGGCGGGACAGCCCGTGACGATGTCGCAGGCGTCCAGCAGCCGATCCGCGTCCCGCTCGTCGAGACCCGAGGTGTGCACGGCCGCGATGAGCACGTCCCGGCCGAACTCCTCCCGAATCCGCACCGCCTCATCCGGGTCCGCCACCGTCACGGCGACGGGCGGCTCGAACTCCTCGAGGGCCGCCTCCACGCCCTCGACCTGGTCGATCCGCTCCAGCACCGTGCACCCGAGCCGCTCCGCCCGCTCCACCACCTCCGGGATCGGGTCCGTCTCCACGATCCCGGAGACCTCGCCCCCGAGCCCCTGCACCACGGAGGGCCGGTCGGTCACCACGGTACCCAGGCAGTCCGACACCACCACCGCCGCGTTGACGAGCCCGTACCTCAGGCACACCATCAGGGTCTCGGAGACGCCGAAGGGCGTGTACCGTCGGCACGACCGCAGTCGGCGCTCCGGCGTGAACATCCCGATCTCCCGGGCCTTGCGCAGGACGTGCCGCTCGGCCGCCTCCGGGGTGAGCCGATCGACCCCCTCCCGGGATCTCATCAGCGGGCACTCCTCGATGATGGGGTCGCCTCGCGCCTCGGCCCGGATCTCACCGTCCTCCCAGACCACCCGGACCGGCACTCGCCCCAGGCACTCCATCACGTGCGTGTACCGGGCCACCGCTCCACTCCCCAGGGGGTAATCGGGTGCGGCTCAGGCCCGTCGGCGAGGTCTCGAGGGTCGGGGGAGACCGGGCCGTCCTGATGATTTACGAAAAGTATAGGGAGTGCCTGGAGGGGCTAGAGGACTTCTCCCACGTTTGGGTGATCTGGTGGGGGCACGAGTCCGACCGGTCGGTGACGCGGGTGCGGCCGCTGCACGGCGAGGCGCCCGTGATCGTGGGCGTGTTCGCCAGCCGCAGCCCCGACCGGCCCAACCCCGTCCTCCTCACGCTGTGCCGGCTGGTTGACGTGGACGCCGAGCGGGGCAGGGTGGAGGTGGAAGGGATCGACGCGCGGGAGGGATCCCCCGTGATCGATCTGAAACCCTACATCCCCGACTGCGACGGACCGGAGGGGGAGGTCCGCCTCCCGGGGTGGCTCAAACGGGCTCGCCGGCCTCCTCGAACTCGATCTCGCCGTCGATGAGTTTCCGGAGCACCTCCGGCAGCTCATCCACGTGCACTCGGACCTGCTCGGTCGTGTCCCGGTCCCGGATCGTCACCGTGTCGTCCTCGAGCGTGTCGTGGTCGATGGTCACGCAGTACGGCACACCGATCTCGTCGGCCCGGGCGTACCGCCGCCCGATCGAGCCCGAATCGTCGTACTCCACCGTGAACCCCTCCTCGCGCAGCTCCCGCGCGACCCGCTTCGCGTACTCCACCATGTCGTCCCGCTTGAGCAGCGGGAACACGCCCACCTCGATCGGCGCCAGCCAGGCGGGGAACCGGAACATTCCTTCCTCCGGGTCGAAGTTGTGCTCGAGCACGCAGTACAGGATCCTGTCGATACCGTACGAGGGCTCGACGACGTGCGGGTAGAACCGGCGCCCGGTGATCTTCTCCTCCACGATCTCGTAGCAGTCCGGCGGCACCTCGACCTCCTCACCGTCCACCTCGACCGTCAGACCGCCCTCCAACTCCTCCCTCGACTCCGCCTTAATCTTCCTCAGCTCCTCCGCGATCTTCGGGGCGTCCGACTTGAACTTCGGGCCCAGCTTCTCCATGATCGGCTCCGGGCGGTAGACCAGCTTGGGCTCGTCCAGCTCCTCGAACGCCCGGAGGTCCTCACCGCTGTGCTCCGCGTGGTGCCGCAGGTCGTAGTCCGTACGGTCCGCGATGCCGACGACCTCCACCCACCCGAACCGGTCCAGCTTGACCTCCACGTCCCAGCAGTCCTTGGCGTAGTGCGCCCGCTCCTCCGGCAGGTGCTGCCGCGCGCGAATCGCGTCCTCGTCGATACCGAACTCCACCAGCATCCGCTTCGTGAGGCCCAGGAAGTAGCCGATGGGCTGGCTGACGATGCCCTCCTCGATCGCCTCCTCCACGCGCATCTCGAGCATCTCGCCGTCATCCTTCCGCTGCTCCTCGATCGGGTAGAAGAGCAGCCTCTCCCGCTCGTAGTCCCCGTTGCCCGGGTAGCGCTTGTCCTCCGGGTCCAGGAACACCTCCGCCTCGGCCTGCGTGAACTCGCGGAGCCGGATCACGCCCTGCCTCGGGCTGATCTCGTTCCGGTACGCCCGACCGATCTGCACGACGCCGAACGGCAGCTTCTGCCGGGCCCACCGGTACAGGTCCTTGAACTGGATGAAAATGGCCTGGGCCGTCTCCGGCCGAAGGTACCCGTCCCGGCCCTCCTTCGGCCCGATGTTCGTCCGGAACATCAGGTTGAACTCCGTCACCTCGCCCAGCTCGCCGCCGCACTCCGGGCAGCGCAGCTCGTGCTCCTCGATCAGCCGCGCCAGCTCCTTGACCGACAGTCCCTCCGCGTCGATGCCCAGCTCCTCCTCCACCAGGTGGTCCGCCCGGAAGAACTCGCCGCACTCCTTGCAGTACGTCATCGGATCGATGAAGTGCTCCACGTGGCCCGACGCCTCGAACACCTCGCCGATGAGGAGCGTGGGCGCCTCAATCTCCATGAAGCCCTCCTTGTGCACGTAATACTCGCGCCACTTCTCCTCGATCTTCCGCTTCAGCAGCGTGCCCAGCGGACCGTAGTCGTAGAAGCCTCGAGCCCCACCGTAGATGCGGAAGGCCGGCAGGATGAACCCTCTCCGGCGGGCCACCTCCATCACCTGCTCGTACAGGTCCCGGTCCTCCCGCTCCTTCTCGCTCAACGCGAGCCCCCCTACACCTCGTAGACCTCCTCCGCCACCCCGTAGACCTTCAGGACGTGCTCCTCGGAGACCAGCACGACTCGCCGGCTGTCGCGCGTTAGCCGCTCGAGCTCCTCTCCCTCGAACTCCTCGGCATTCATGACGATCAGCAGGTCGCGACCATCGCCCTCCACGACCTCCGGCAGGAGCCCGAGCTCGTCGTCCCCGACGATGCCTACGTCCGCCTCCCGCCGAACCCACCGGAGCGAGCGCACCGCCGCGCGGAGCACCTCGGACACGCGGTCCGGGTCCCTCACGACGATCCCGACGCGCTCCTTGCGCCGAATCCCCAGCAGGGCCTCGCGCTGCCGCTCGTCCGGTCGGAAGTCGTACGGCTCGGCCCCCGCGGACTCCAGGATCTCCTCCGCGGCGCGGCCCGGATCGCTGGACGACGTGATGTACCCGCCCACCACCACCGCGTCGACGCCGTCCAGCCCCTCCACCTTCTCGGGCGTGAGGCCGCCGGCGACGGCCGTGCGGTACGGGCAGTCCTCCAACCCCGCCTCCTCTAGCAGCCGCTCACCGGTGGTGGACTCGTCCACGGCGGCGTGAACCAGCAGGTAGTCGGGCGACGCCGACACGCGCTCCAGCTTCTCCAGCACGGTGTCCGGGGGCACCCCGATCGTGTCCACCATCGCACCCGCGCCCATCTCGTGGACCCTGGACACGAACGACTCGATCGTCTCCTCCGGGGCCGCCCCCAGCACGCACCCGACCCCGGCCCCACGGGACGCCACGAGCTCCGCCTCCAACGCTCCGGTATCCATCGTCTTCGTGTCCGCCACCACCGGGCGCTCCGGGAAGCGCTCGACGAGGACCTCCACCGCTCGGACGCCGCAGGACTTGATGAGCGGGGTGCCGGCCTCGAGGAGGTGAACGCCGGCCTCGGCGCACTCCTCCGCGATCTCGACCGCTCGAGAGAGCGAGGTAACGTCCAGGGCCACCTGCGTCAGCATGATTCCTCCCCCAGCTCGCGCAGCAGCTCCCGGAACTCGATCGGGCTGGCGTCCGTCTTAACCACGGCTTTCGTCGAGTAATGGGGGCGCAGCGCTCGGTACCCCTCGTCCCGGAGCCTCTCCAATACATCTTTCAGCTTTGGGACGCGGGCCAGGCCCAGCCGCGACGCCCACTGGTGAATGTCGTAGGCCCAGGGCGGCGTCCCAGGCTCCTCGGCCAGCCTTTCCAGAAGCTCCCTCGCCCGCTCGAGCTCCAGCCGGCCCGCCACCTTCGCGGCCCGCTTAGCCCAGGACCGATCGGCGAAGTCGTCCACCCAGAGCGGACCCAGGATGGTAAGATCCTCCCCGCACTCCGGGCACTCATCCTCGCCCGGCTCGACCACGTCCGTAAACCCGCACTCCCGGCAGTGGCCCACGTGCCCCAGCCGCCTCAGCGCCCGATCCGCGCGCTTCGCCCCGCGCCGCACCCGGCCCACCACGCGCACGTGGTGACGCTGGAAGAACGCGACCAGCGGCTCGAACGCCAGGTCGTACTTCGCGCACGTCCTCACCACGTACGAGATCAGGGCCCGGATGGCCACCTCCTGGTAGAACTCGACCCGCTCGACCTCCACCCAGTACTTGCGGCGCGCCGCCCGGGGGTAACGGCCCGCGAGGGCGGAGACGTCGGTCGCGGACACGCCCACGAGGCCGCGGTTCCTCAGGGTCCGGACGGCCGCGTCCAGGAAGGGTACGGGGGTGCCGAACGGGTCCAGGTCGACGTAGTCGAACGAGCCGGCCAGCTCGTCCTCGTACATCAGCGCGTTCGCGTCCCGGTTCTCGATCCGGCAGACGTCCTCGACGCCGTTCAGCCGAACGTTCTCTTCGATCAGCTCGACGGCGCGCTCGTTGATGTCGTTGAGCACGACCGTGTCCGGGTCCAGCTCCACCGCGATCCGAATGCCGCGGGCTCCCACGCCCGCCAGCGGGTCGCACACGACCCGCGGGTTGGCGGGCCCCACCGAGGCCACCGTTAGGTCCCGGCTGAGGCGCATGTGAGGGTTGTAGAACACGGGGTCGCGGGAGGAGGGCTGGCCGCGGACGCGGGGAACCTTGAGGACCGTCCGTCCTTCCCGGACCTTCTCGACCTTCATCGCCGGCCCCGGAGGCCTTAGTCGCGCAGCTCGACCTCCGTCCCGAGGGCCTGGCCCGGGAGACCCCGCTCGAACCGGGCCCGAACGGCGCCGTTGTTGCCGTGCGTGTCCACGATCTTACCCCGGATCTCCTTACCGGTCTTCGGGTGCCTCCAGACCACCTCCTTGCCGATCAGCTGCGCCGCCTCGGACTTGCTGTTAATACCCTGAAACTCTATTATGCACTGCCTCGGGTCCTGCGTGTGCCGCCCCATCCGGTAGTTCACGATCACGCCGCGCTTCACCTTCACCTCCGCCATCGGGTCAACCCCCAGGGGGCGGCGGGTTGTCTAAGCTGGCCATCGAAGGCGGTGAACCGGTACGGAAGGACACGATCCCCATCGCGCAGCCCATGATCGGCGAGGAGGAGATACGCGCCGTGGAAGAGGTGCTGCGCTCCGGACAGCTGGCGCAGGGTCCACGGGTGGAGGAGTTTGAGCGGCGCTTCGCCGAGTACGTGGGAACCGAGCACTGCGTGGCGACGAGCTCGGGCACGACCGCCCTACATCTCGCGCTGGAGGCGGCCGGAATCGGCGCGGGCGACCTCGTGATCGTGCCGGCTTTTACGTTTATCGCGACGGCCAACGCCGCCCTCCACGCCGGGGCCGAGGTCGCCTTCGTCGACATCGACCTGGAGACCTACTGCATGGACCCCTCCTCCCTGGAAGAGCTCCTCAAGGACCTGGAGCGAGACCGCCGGCTTACCCCGCGCCGCATCGCCGTGATCCCGGTGCACCTGTACGGCCACCCCGCGGACATGCGCCCGATCCTCGAGCTCGCGGAGGAGCACGACCTGATCGTGATCGAGGACGCGGCGCAGGCCCACGGGGCCGAGTACCGAGGCGAGCGGGTGGGGGGCCTCGGCGACGCGGGCTGCTTCAGCTTCTACCCGACGAAGAACATAACGACGGGTGAGGGGGGCGCGATCACGACGGACGACGAGGACCTGGCGGAGGCCGCAGCGATGCTCCGCTCCCACGGGGAGCGAGAGCGGTACGATCACGTGGAGCTGGGCTACAACTACCGGATGACCGACATCGCCGCGGCGATCGGGCTGGAGCAGCTCAAGAAGCTGGACGAGTTCAACCGCAGGCGCCGGGAGAACGCCAAGTTCTACATCAAGGAGCTAAGCGACCTCGAGCCCGCGATCCGGCTCCCGCGCGAGCAGTCCTGGGCGAAACACGTTTACCACCAGTTCACCCTGCGCCTCGACCCCGACGCGCTCGAGTGCTCTCGGGACGAGTTCGCGCGGGCCCTCCGGGCCGAAGGCGTCGACTGCGCCGTTCACTACCCGAAACCGCTCCACCGGCAGCCCGTCTACCGCAAGCGCGGGTACCACGCCACGAGCCTGCCCAGCTCCGAGCTCGCGGCCCGAACCGTCGTGTCCATCCCCGTGCACCCCGGCCTGTCCCGCGAGGACCTTGAGGACGTCGTTAGGGCGGTGGAGAAGGTCGTCTCCGCCTACTCCACGTGATCAGGGGAGCCCTTTTCTTGCCGAAGAAGAAGTGCCCGAAGTGCGACGGCAAGGGTAAGATCCCGGCCGGCAGGAAGGAGTGTCCCGAGTGCGGCGGCACCGGCTACGTGGGAGACGTGGACATCAGCGAGCACTTCAAGGGCGCCGCCCAGCACGCGGTCGAGGGGTACGACCTCGCCGGCTCGCGGGAGGTACCGTGCCCCAAGTGCCAGGGAGAGGGCGTCATCACGGTCTACGAGGAGTGCGACCGGTGCCAGGGCACCGGCCACATCGTCGTCTGTCGGGAGTGCGGCAAGGAGCTGGACCCGGACGCTGAGGAGGACCTGTGCGAGGAGTGCCGGGAGAAGATCAAGGAGATCCGGAAGAAGAAGCGGCCGAAGGTCAAGGTCCTGTCACCCGCCTGCGGGTACGAGGACGTCGAGGTGGGCGAGCTGTACAAGGGCCGCGTCACCCGCGTGGAGAAGTACGGCGTGTTCATCCAGCTGAACGACCGCACCCTCGGACTGCTCCACAAGCGCGACATGGGCGACAAGGAGCCGCAGGACTTCTCCATCGACCAGGAGGTCGTCGTGAAGGTCATCGACGTGCGACCCGAGGAGGGCGAGATCGACTTCACCATCGAGGGCATCGACCACCGACCCGAGAAGTACGAGGAGGAGGTCGTCGAGAAGGAGCTCGAGCGGACCTACGTGCGCGACATCGACGAGTCCAAGGTCGGCGAGACCGTCCTGCTCAAGGGCAAGATCATCCACGTCCAGCAGACGCCCGGCCCCACCGTCTTCACCCTCCGCGACGAGACCGGCAGCATCTGGATGGCCGCCTTCGAGGGCCCGGGCATCCGGGCCTACCCGGACATCGAGGCCGGCGACTACGTCCAGGTCGTCGGTGAGGTCACCACCCACGACGGCCAGCTCCAGGTCGAGATCTTGGACATGGAGAAGCTCGTCGGCACGGAGAAGGTCGAGATCAAGCGCGCGATCGACGAGGCCATCGAGCGCGAGGCCGAGCCGCCCGAGGACGTCGGCCCGATGGTCGAGAGCGAGATCCTCGAGCGGCTCTGGCCGAGGATCCGAGAGGCGGCCAAGATGATCAAACGGGCCGTGCTCGAGGGCCGGCCCGTGCTCATCCGACACCACGCCGACGCCGACGGTATCTCCGGCGGCATCGCACTCGAGGAGGCCATCCTGCCCATCCTGCGAGAGAACAACCCCGACCCCGAGGCGGAGTACCACTTCTACAAGCGCTTCCCGAACAAGGCCCCGATTTACACGATGGAGGACGCGTCCCGGGACCTCAACCACGCGCTCGAGGACGTCCACCGCTACGGCCACCAGGTGCCGCTGCTGGTCCTACTGGACATCGGCTGCACCGAGGAGGACATACCCGCCATAGAGGAGATGCGCTCCTACGGCATTGACGTCATCGTCATCGACCACCACTACCCGGGCGAGCCCGTAGGCGAGAGCGCCGACGGGCTGAGGAAGTTCCCGATCGACGACCACGTGGACGTCCACATCAACCCCTACGCCGCGGGCGGCGACGGCAAGAACATCCCCGCGGGCATCCTGGCCACCGAGATCGCCCGGCTGATCAACCCCGACGTTGAGGACCGCATCAAGCACCTGCCCGCCGTCGCCTGCATCGGTGACCACGCCGAGTCCGAGGAGGCCGAGCAGTACCTCGAGATCGCCGAGGAGGCCGGCTACGACAAGGAGTGGCTGAAGAAGATCGCCGCCAGCGTGGACTACCAGGCCTTCCAGCTCCGCCACACCCCGGGCCGCCACCTCATGAACGACGTCCTCGGCACGACCGGGAACGACGTCCGGCACCGCCGCCTCGTCGAGAACCTGTACGAGCAGCACAAGCGCGCCTGCGAGCGGCAGCTGCAGGCCGTGCTCTCCGGCGTGAAGGAGTACGAGTCCAACGGCGTCAAGGTGGTCACCGTCGACGTCGAGCGCTACGCTCGCAAGTTCGAGTACCCGGGTCCCGGCAAGACCTGCGGCCTCGTCCACGACCTCAAGGTCGAGGAGGAGGGCGAGGACGCCAAGGTCGTCACCATCGCCTACGGCCCGGACTTCGCCGTGGTCCGCGCCACCGAGAACCTGGACATCAACCTCAACAAGATCGTCGAGGAGCTGAAGGAGGAGCTCCCGGAGGCCGCCGTGGAGGGTGGCGGACACGAGACCGCCGGGTCCATATCATTCGTCGAAGCGCACCGGAACAAGGTCCTCGAGGAGCTCGTCCGCAAGATCCTCCGCGACGCCACCGGCTAAACCCGCACGCACTTCACCACCAGCCGGTAGCTCGCCGTCCACAGCGGCGTGCAGGTGACCAGCCAAAGCTCGTCACGGTGCACCGAGTACGGGTCCACCTTAATCCCCGGTGCCACCACGCGCTTCTCGTACACCCTGTACACGTACCTGGTACCGAACCAGTACACGACGACCACGTCACCCTTGTCGAGCTCATTTATTTTGCGGAAAGGAGAGCCGAAAAGCGTTCGATGCCCGTACAGGATCGTGACCCCGCGCTCACCCGGCGCCGGCGTCTCGGTGTCGTAGTAAACCCCGTAATCGGGAGAGACCATGTTGATGGGCTCTCGCAGGTGCAGCTTCGGAATAATCAGCTCGCATCCGGGAACGGACACGGACTCATGGTACAGATAATACGCGAGCTCCCGCGCCAGCAGATGTCCCAAATAAACCGTGGACGGAAGCAGCAGGAGCAACCCCGGCACCAGGTACCGCGGTCTCACCTGCTGAGGCCCCTGTACACGAGGTAGGCGCCCACGAGCGCCCCGATGACGGCCGCCGTGATCAGGAACAGGGACTCACCGGTCCGGTACTTGCCCACCGGTACTCCGGCACCGGCCCCTCCGACCCCTGGACCCGCAGCCGCCCCCGCTCCGCCGGCACCCGGACCACCGGCACCCGGCCCCGCACCCGCGGCTCCCGCACCGGCGCCACCTGCACCGGCGCCTCCAACGCCGCCGACGCCCCTTCCACCCCTGCCACTGACCCCACCACCGCCGCCACCGGCCCCCCTACCGTAGACCAGCGTGTACTCGAGCCTCGGAAAGGCGCCGTCCTCCCTCCCATTGATCACGAACCTGCCGTCCCGAATGGCTACCCGCCAGATCACGGTACCGTCCTCTACACGATCCGGGCGCGGGTCGGCGGAGACCACCCGGCCGTTGATCAGTGCCACGACTCCCGCGAAGTCCGTCTCCTCCGCGTTGTCCGTGTTCGCTCTCAGCCTCATGGTCACCTGAATCCGCTCGTACCAGCACTCGTCCATGTCGAACGGCCAGCCCGGGTCCACCTCCACCGGCAGCCCGCCGATCGGCACGTCGCGCGCCTCGATGACGGCGGTTGCCCGGTTCCTTGACACCTTGCACTCCTTCACCTTCGCGTTCGGGATCTCTTTGACCTTCGTCACTTTCTTAGCGCCCTTACCTGCCGCCTCTACCTTGATCACCGCCTTGTCAACGGTGAACGGGTCGCCACCGCCGGCCCCCTTGCCCGGAGATGCGGCGGCTCCCGCCGCCTTTGCAGCGGCTCCGGCAGCGGCCCTGCCGGCCGCATGCGCTCCGGCGGCTTGCGCTTCGGCCGGCGTCTGGCCTAGCTTGACCTGACACGACGTTCCGGTCACCCACGCGCCGAGTGCGATCGTCAGGCCGGCGATTAGCAGCGCGATCATTGACCTAGGAGGGGTCAATGAGTATCCCCCTCCCCGTGCGTTCGGCTAGTGAGCCCGGCATTCTTTAAGACGTTTCGATGAGAGAGCCGCTACCGCTCCGGCATGATCCAGAAGCCACCGCGGATCGCGGCAGCTATGAGAATCTTCGGCGTTACGGCATCCTTCGGGATCTCGACGACCACGATCAGCTTATCCCATCCCCGAATACCCTCCCGCTGCTCCAGCGACATCAGCTGCTTGATAAATCCGCCACCCTTCCTCGCCCTGGCCAGTGCCATGGCCTTCACGAAGTCGGTCAAATCAACGATTCCAACCATCGGCTCCCTAGCCCGCTCGGTGAGGGTCCTCCCGGCTCCGGGCCCGCCCGCGCCGGGCCCACCGGCTGCCGCGCCGACCAGAGACGCCGGGATCACGATCTTCCTCGCGGCAATGTCGACGCTACCGGACCGGTACAGCTCGGCCGCCTTGGCGGCGGACTGCAGGTTGATCTTCGTGTTGAGGTTCAGCTGCCCGCCGCGAACCAGGAAGATGTACCTGACGACGCCGCCGCTGATCTGGTTAGGGCCTCTCAACAACTCCGACGGGACCTTGGCCTCTCCGCGCTTGCGCAGGGCGGTTTTGATCACCCAGTTCACGGTCGAGAGCGTCACCCTGTCCCCGACGCGGATGGCACCCGTTTTGTTGGGGTCGGCCCAAACGGCGATTAGCACCGTCTCCGGGCGCTTAACGACCAGGCGCATCAGGTCGTCGACGGACATCGACTTCACCTTAGCGATCGCGTCCTTGACGGACATCAGCTGCGGTCCCTGAGGCGTGACCAGCTCCACCCGACCGTTCTTCTGATTCCGCTTAATTTGGGAAATCTGGTACTTCTGCCATTCAACCGTGGCCGCACCCACCACGTCTATAGCCTGCAGCTGCTCTATCGTTTCCGCAGACAAGATTTGCTGCTGCAGCTTAGCCCGAACCGGGGAGGTAGCCAGCGGCCCTGTGAAGTACTTGTTCAGTTCAGCCAGCTTCTGCTGACGGAGCTTCTCCAGCTGCTTCATGTACGGTCGGTAGTACAGGAAGTACCATGCGCCGACGGCCGCCCCGAGGATGATCAGACCGAGCACCAGCGCGCCCACGATGGCGTGCCGGCGCTCCTCCGGAATGTCCCGGCCGATGATGGCGGTGGTGGTGATCACCGACGGACGCACCTCACCACCCCCTTGATCACGTAGTACGAGAGGAGGCCCACGATGGCCCCCGATGAGGCTATTTCCAGTTTCTCCCGGAGCCCGCCGGGCCAGACCAGCGGGCTGAAGATCAGCGCTAGCAGCGAGATGCCGCCGAGGGCGATCACGGTGGGGTGCGGGTGCTTGAAGCTCGGGAATTTGACCGTGGAGATCATGAGGGCCGACGCTCCCGTCAGCACCCCGGCGTTAACGAGAGGCCAGAGGCGCGAGGGGAGGTCGAACGTCAGGAAGTAGAGGCAGGCGGTGGCGGTGCCGACCCAGGGGACGGGGAGGCCGAGGTAGTAATCGTCCGGGGTGTAACCCTCGGAGCACATCGTGTTGAATCGCGCGAGGCGCAGGGCGCCGCAGCAGACCAGCGCCACGGCCAGCGGGTAAACCACGGGTGGTGGGACCATCTTCGCGGAGATGACGAGGGCGGCGGGAGCCACGGCGAACGAGACCACGTCCGCGATCGAGTCCAGGTTCTTGCCGAACTCGGACGTCTCGCGCTTCTTCCGGGCCACGAAGCCGTCGAGGGAGTCGGCGATGAACGAGAGCAGGATCATGCGAGAGGCGATGCCGGGGCACCCGGAGAGGGACGCGAGGATGGAGACCGTCCCGAAGGCGACGTTGAACATGGACACGATCGACGGAGCGTTGATCATGTTGGTGATCTTCCATCTCTCACTCGCGCCGCTCACGTCGTATCCCCTCTTTCAGCCTGATTATCGGCGTCTCTCCCGCCTTGACGCGGTCCCCCTCCGACACCAAGACGCTGTCAACGTGGGAGCGAGGGACAGCCACGTCCACCCGGGATCCCAACCTTATCATTCCTATTGGTTGTCCGCGGCGCACTCGGTCGCCCTCGTCGACGTACAGATCAATTCGCCGCGCGACCGCCCCGACGACGAGCCGCACGAGGAACGGGATCCGGCCCTCGAAGAGAAGGACGGCCCGGTGGTTCTCCAGGGCCGAGGAGCCCTTGAACGCGGGCACGGTCCGGCCCCTGATCCGCTCCACCTCTCGGACGACGCCATCGAACGGGGCACGGTTCACGTGCACGTCCAGCGGGGACATGAACACGGAGACCATCACGGGATTATCCAGGTAGGACTCCACCTCCTCATCGCCCGGACCGACGTGCATGACCCTGCCCAGGAGCCTGCCGTCGGCGGCCGAGACCATCACGTTTGGATCGCTCGGCGGCTCGCGCCCCGGGTTGCGGAAGAAGAACGCCAGGAAGCCGGCGGCGGCCAGGAGCAGCGCGGAGAGGGGCTTGCACGCGGGCGCGGCCAGCGCGCCGAGGATGGCGGGCGGGAGGACGAACCTCCGCCACTTTGGGGCCATCATCTCGCGTCACTCCCGCCGGCAGACGAAGATGAACCCCGGGATTAGGTGAACCCACCTGAGGTAACGCCGCTCCACCCGCACCGGAGCTCGGGAGATCACGCGCCGAAAGTGGCGCGGCCAGTGCGTGAGCTGCGTGATCTTACCGTCGGGTCGAATCACCTCGGCGTAGGCCTCAAAGACTCGCTCTGGATCGGGGAGCGTCTTGATGGGGACCGTGGAAATCACCGCGTCGACTCGGTCCACGAGCTCGGGCAGCTCCCGGACGTCCGCTCGCACGAACTCGATTCGGTCGTCGAGCCCCTCCTCCCGCGCCCTGGCTCGGGCCACCCGCAGCAGCTCCTCGTCCAGGTCCACGGCGATCACCTCGCAGCCGCGCCGCGCGGCCTCGAGGGCGATTACCCCCGTCCCGGTGCCCGCGTCCACGATCACGTCTCCCTTTCCGACGCCCGTGACCTCGATCATGAACCTCGCCGTCCTCCTGAGCGTGGGCGCCGGCGCCCCCACTCGCCTCGGGCACCTGATAGCCCTCTTCACGAATCGTGCCAGCCCCACCTCGCCGCCCCCAACGGGGTGATCACGTGAAGCCTAAGAGCGTCATCCAGCGGCTCCTGAGGTACTTTCGATCGCGGTCGAGGGAGGAGGTGAGGATCGGGATCTACGGGGCCCCCAACGTCGGCAAAACGACCCTCGCCAACAGGATCGCCGAGGACTGGGGCGCGGAGAGGTTCGGCGAGGTCTCCGAGATCCCGCACGAGACCAGGTGCTCCGTCCGCAGGCGGGTGCGGATAGAGCTCGGCTCGTCCCGGGTCGACTTTGAGATCGTGGACACGCCCGGCGTCGCCACGAAGGTTGACTATCGGAAGTTCCTTAAGTACGGATTGGACGTGAGGGAGGCCAAGCAGCGGGCCAAGGAGGCGACGCGGGGCGTGGTCGAGGCCATCCGGATGCTCAAGAACATTGATGGAGCGCTGGTCGTGATCGACTCCACGAAGGATCCGCTCACGCAGGTGAACGTGACGCTGATCGGCAACCTGGAGGCGAACGAGATCCCGTTCATCGTCGTAGCGAACAAGATAGACTTAAAAGAGGCGGACCCGAGCGCCGTGGAAGACGCCTTCTCGGACTACCCGATCGTTAAGGTCTCCGCGAAGACCGGAGAGAACATGGAGGACCTCTATAAGGCGATGGTCAGGGAGTTCACGAGTTGACGGGCGAGGAGATTAAGGTGGAGGTTATGGCGAAGTCGGCGCTCGAGGGGATGTCCAGGACGGAGATCGTCGACTACGTGATCGAGAAGGCGAAGGACGGCGCGGTGATCGTCTTCGAGGGACAGCTGAACCCGGACCTCCTCACCGAGATCATCCAGCGCACGATGGAGGAGGTGGACGTGGAGGAGTTCACGGGAATTGACATCTACGTCGTTCCTCCCAAGGCCAAGGCCCAGCGGTCCAGGCGCAGCCTCGTTGACAAGCTCCTGGGTCGCCGGTCGGAGGAGGGAGTGACGGTGATCTCCCCGGCGGACGTGCTCAAGGACCTGAAGAAGGGCGAGGACTTTATCACGTTAAAGCTAGGGTGACCGCCGGCATGCCGCACCGGTGCGTTAACTGCGGCGAGATCCTCACTGAGTTGAACGACGACTTGATCCGTAAGGGCTGCCCAAACTGCGGATGTAAGCTGTTCGAGCGCATCCCGGAGAATGACGACTCTGATCCAGCCACAATCGTCGTTGAGCGCGACGGAGTGTACAGGATTAACATTAACAACATTGACGACGTCGTCACTGTTTACAAGTCTGGAAAGTACTTCATCTTGTTCCCACCCGCGGACGAGCGGGGACGCGAGCGTTGAAGGTGACCGATGATCCGGAGACCAGAGTCAAGTTGCTGCGGTCCGCCGCCGTGTCGTACGAGGAGATGGACGAGGAGATGAACTCCTACTGCCTCATCCTGGGAGACCCGGAGGATATCGAGGAGGCGCTGTACGAGACGATGCGGTTCTCGAACTTCGAGATCGTGGACAACGAGGTAATCAAAACGCGCCATGGGGTCATCGTCTGGCGGTACGGGGTAACGCTCATCCGCTCTACCCCGGAGATCACCTCGCTCATCAGCCGGGTAGCCACCAAGTCCGAGCTCTTATCGCTCGTTTTTGGGGAAAGCGATGGGGACTACGTCGTCGCCGGGCCCGACTCCGTGCTCAAGGGCGTGCTGTCGAGGGCCCGGAGCCGGATGAACATCAAGGTTAACAAAAGGAGGAGAGGTGTTGCGTTCATCGAGACCTCGATGGTGCTCTTCGACTTGATGCCGCGCCCCGTCAGGAACATTATTAGCATGTTCTTGGGAGTGGAGGAGGAGACTTTCAGCATCATGGTCCTGTCCGTTGAGGACCCTGACGGGTTCCGAGACATTGTGGAGGAGCGCGGTATCTACGCCTACGAGATCCCTAAGACCGGGGAGGAGGATTAGCGGGGAACCCGCCCCTTGCCGCTTTGGAAGCGGAGGAGGAAGGAAGAGGAGGAGGCAGGAGAGAAGGAGGAGCGGGCCGAGGAGCAGGAGGAGGAAGAGGAGGAGCGCAAGTCCATTACCGAGGAGCTGGAGAGCGAGGAGGCCAAGGCGGAGGAGGTCGAGATCTACGGGGACTACGCCGCCTTAGGCATCGACCTGGGCACCATGAACACCGTCGTGGCGCGGCCCTCCGAGGAGGAGTTCCACGTTAAGCAGTTCCCGTCCGTGGTGGCCGTGAAGAAGGGGACCGACAAGGTCCTCGCCATCGGTGAGGAAGCCCGCAAGATGCTCGGACGCACCCCGGAGGACATCGTGGCCGTCCGACCCCTCCGGCACGGAGTTATCGAGTCGATGGAGTACGCCAAGTTCATCGTCCAGTACGCGATCGAGGTCGGCTCCGACAACAACCCGGACGAGGTCGAGCGGGTCGCCGTTGGCGTCCCGGGCGACGCCTCCGAGGTGGAGCGCCGCGCGATCAAGGAGGCGACCGTTGAGGTTGGGATCGACGAGAGCAACGTGATCGTCATCCAGGAGGCCCTGGCGGCGGCCATCGGCGCCGGCCTCCCCATCGCCGAGCCGACGGGCACGATGGTGATCGACATCGGCGCGGGTTCCACCGACATCGCGGTCATCTCCCTGGGCGGCATCACGGACCAGGAGACCATGCGCGTCGGCGGCGACGACATCGACCAGAACATCGTCGAGCTGGTCGAGGAGGAGTACGGCGTTCGAATAGGCATTCACGAGGCCGAGCGGGCCAAGATCGAGGTGGGCAGGGTGTTCACGGAGACCGAGGACCTCGAGGACAAGGAGATCGAGGTCGTGGGGAAGGACGTCGAGACGAACAAGCCCAAGGAGATCACGATCGACTCGGAGCTGGTGGCCAAGGCCGCCGAGCCCGTCGTGCAGGAGATCATCCGCGCCATCCGCCGGATCCTGGACCGGCTACCGGCGGAGCTGGTCCCGGGCGTGTACGACAACACCGTCCTGGTCGGCGGCACGTCCCTGATGCCGGGACTGCAGGCTCGCATCGAGGAGGAAACGGACATCCCCGCCGAGTTGGCCGACGACCCGATGACGGTGGTCGCCAAGGGCGCGGCGATCGTGGCGGCCGAGCCGAGGACGCTGGAGCCGGAGGTGCGGCTAAGAGCGCTGAAGTGACGGGACCCCCGCTTTGAGGCTGCGGTACGATCTGCACACCCACACCATCTACTCCGACGGGCTCGGAACGCCGTTCGAGAACGCGGCCGCCGCCGAGGAGAGAGGCCTCGAGGCGGTGGCGCTGACCGACCACGGTCCCGCCTCACCCGAGGGACTCAGCGACCGCTCCTTCCGACGCCTGGTCGCCGAGGCCCGCGAGGCGGAGCGCCAGCTGTCGGTGAAGGTCTACGCCGGCGTGGAGGCCAACATCGTTTCACCCACGGGCGAGATCGACGCGACCCCGGGAATGCTGGAACAGGCTGACCTGGTCCTCGGCGCCGTCCACCACCCGCACCTTCTAGTTCCCAGCGCGACGCCAACGGAGGAAACGCGCCGGGCCATCGTTCAGGCCACCCTCCGCTGCATCGAGCGCGGCGAGGTTCACATCATCGCCCACCCCGTGTGGATACTAGAGGAGCTGAACTGCCGCATCACCGCGCAGGAAGCCGAGGAGATCGCCCGGGCCGCGGCCGACCACAACGTCGGCCTGGAGCTCAACGCCCGCCACCTGCCGCGCGACTTCACCCTGTACCAGATCGCCGTGCGCGTGGGCGCCCCCATCACCTTCGGCTCCGACGCTCACGCGCCCGAGGAGGTCGGCCGGTTCAAGCCGCTGATTAAGGTCGCGAGGAAGCTCGGCGTGGAACCCAGCGAGACGGATCCAAGGGAGCTGGGCATCCTGTGAGGACGCTCGACCTAGACTGGGAGAGGATCAAGTCCGTGCTCGAGGAGACGAGGAACCCCGAGGACGTCGTCCGACGCCTCGAGCCCCGGGAGGCCGCCGTCGCCCTCCCCTACACCGACTGCACCGACCCGCTCGAGAGGCTCCGGCGGGACCCCAACGTCGGCACCGACCCGCTGGTCACCGTCCTGGTCACCATCCACACCAAGGTGGCCGAGAAGGTCGAGGACTGGGCCCCGCTCGCGTGCCCGGACACGCGCGCGGCCGAGGAGCTCACCGGGGAGGCGGTGGCGCGCGCCAAGGCCCGCTTCCTCAGGGACCGCGCGGGCGGTCGCGAGTGCCTCGATCTCTGCGCCGGGATCGGCGGTGACTCGCTCGCGCTGTCCGAGCACTACTCCGTGCACTCCGTCGAGCGGGACGGGTCCCGCGCCCGCGCCCTGCGCGTGAACGCCCGCCTCCACGCCCAGGGCGAGGTCCGCGTGCTGGAGGCCGACGCGATCCGAGAGCCGCCGACCGGCGACGCCGACGTCGCCCACGCGGATCCGAGCCGGCGCGGTGCCCGCCGCCCCCAGGAGACGCGCCCACCCGCGACGCGGCTGCGAGAGATCCTCTCCGACCTCCCCCACCTGATCGAGGTGCCGCCGGCGACCGAAACGAGGCCGGGGACCGTGGTGTTCAGCCGGGCGCGGGAGGTGCGCGCGGTCTGCTGGACGAACCTGACGGATGGGGCGGCCGCGGTGGTCTCCGAGACTTACGCCGTCTTGGAGGGGACGCCCGAGGTCCCGAAGGATGCCCCGAGGCCGAACCGGGTCAGCTACGTCATCGAGCAGGACCCGGCCGTGCGCAAGGCCAGGTTATCAACGACTTTAGCGGAGGAGCTGGATGCGTACCCAACGCTGGTTCCTGGGAGCGAGTCCCTGCTCGCCACGACCGGGGAACCGCCGGAGGACCCGCCCGATCACGTGGTCCGGGTGGTCAAGGTGGGTGAGGAGGGGGAGGGGCCGCCGACCGTGCGCTCGATCGGGGTGCGGCTGAACCGCCGGGACGTCGCCCGGCTGCGGAAAAGCTATGAGCGGTACGACGTAGTTTACGTGACGAGAGCCGGGAAGCTACCCGGCCGGATCGTGTACGAGAGGGAGTTCTAGGTGGGGTACGCGATGAGCGCGGAACTGGCGCTCAAAGTCCTCGCGCCGATGGCGGCCGCCTCGCTGGCCCTGCTCGCAATCGGCAGACTGAGCGATCGGAGCACGTTCATCGTGCTGAGGACCGTCGGGCTGCTGGGCCTCCTGTTCTCGGTGCTCGCGGGAGTCACGGCCCTCCTTACGAAGAGCGTGGTCGTAGGGGCGGTCATCGGGCTGGCCTGGGCGGCGGTCTCGTACCTCCTCGGACCCAAGATGGTCCTCGTGAGCATGGGTGCCGTCAGGGAGGAGGAGTTCCGGGCGCTGAGGCCGGAGCTATCCGACCGGCTGGACAGGGTCCGCCAGATCGTCTCCGAGCTGGCCTCCAAGGCCGGCATTCGGGAGCCCAAGCTCGTGGTCGTTCCCGAGGAGACCGGGCTCGGAGCCCTGCCCAACGCCTTCGCGGTGGGGCGGCGGTCCAGCCCGGTCGTGGGCGTTACGGAGGGCCTACTGAAGCTGCTGAACGACCGGGAAATCCGCGGCGTACTCGGACACGAGGTCTCGCACATCCGAAACCGCGACACGCTGATCATGACGCTCGCCGCCGCGATCGGGACGACGCTGTCCTACGCCCTGGACCCGTTCATTAACATCGCCACCGACTCCGAGGAAGACTGGCTGACGCTGATCGGGCTGGGAATCGTCGTGTCCCTGATCGTGACCCTGATCACGGCCGCCATCAGTCGCACCCGGGAGTACCTGGCGGACGAGGGCAGCGCCCGGCTGACCGGTGACCCGCTCGGCCTCGCGAACGCGCTGGCTAAGATCGAGGAGGCCGTGCGCGGCGTCTCGATCCCCGCGGAGACCGCGGCGGACGCGTCCACCGCTCACCTGTGGATCCGGAACCCGTTCAGCGGCCGGCTGGCGCGCCTGTTCAGCACGCACCCGCCCACGGAGAAGCGCATCGAGCGGCTCAGGAAACTCGCCGAAGAGCTGAGTTAACGGCCGCCAGCGCGTCCTCAACGTACCGGCGCACGGCCAGCGGGTCCCACGGGTCCACCTCCTCCGCCGCGCGCACCAGCTCCTCCTTAACCCGGCGCGCGCTCCGGCGCACGGGTTCCACCTCGGGCACCTCCGCCCGCACGCCCAGCCGCTCCGCCGCCATGCGCACGGGCTCCAGCACCAAGGATCGCTCGAGGTCCGTGAGGAAGTCCCGCGGTGACATCCTGCGAACCAGCTCCAACCCCATCTCGATCCTCCGGTCGATCGACCCGGGTATGGTCTTGAGTACCAGCTCCTCCGCCCCGGACTCGATCGGAAGGGAGAGGGCGCGGAGCGGTGGCACGCGGTCCCCCGGCAGCACCCCGCGCTCGGCCTGGAGCACGTGCGCCAGCTCGTGCGCCAGGGACAGCTTCACCTGGGTCAGGTCGCCCCGGGCCGGGAGCGTGACCACCGCGGTGCCGCCGGAGACGACGGTCTTGGGTCCCTCGGGGCGACCCCGGCAGCTGACCAGGGTGATCCTGGTGTCGGGCTTCAGGTCCTCCGGCAGCTCCTCGAACGCCGTCAGCACCTTGCACCGCTCGCGCTCCGGGTACAGGAGGAGGACCCTCAGCACGGGCGTACGCGCACTCCCCGGCTCGCCAGGAACTCCTTTACCTCCCGGATGGAGTACTCACCGTAGTGGAAAATCGAGGCCGCCAGCGCCGCGTCCGCGTCCGCTTCCTCGAAGACCTCCAGCATGTGCCTGGGGTGCCCGCAGCCGCCCGAGGCGATAACGGGGATGCTCACCGCGCGGCAGACGGCCCGGGTCAGCTCCAGGTCGTACCCCTCCTTCGTGCCGTCCGCGTCGATGCTCGTGAGCAGGATCTCGCCCGCACCCAGCTCCTCTACCTTCTTGGCCCAGGTGATCGCGTCCAGGTCCGTCGGCTCCCGGCCCCCGCGCACGTAGACCCGGAACCAGTACTCGCGGTCCCCGTCCCGGAACACGTAGTCCGCGAGGTGCTCGTTCTCAGGGGTTAAAGGCTCCCGCTTGGCGTCGATCGCCACGACCACGCACTGGCTGCCGAACACGTCCGCCGCCTCGGAAACGAGCTCGGGGTTCTCGACCGCGGCCGTGTTCACGGAGACCTTGTCCGCGCCCGCCGACAGCGCCTCCCGGAAGTGCTCGAGCTTCGAGATGCCTCCACCAACGGTCATGGGGATGAACACGGACTCCGCCGTCCGCCTGACGACGTCCACCATCAACTTGCGGCCCTCGGGCGAGGCGGAGATGTCCAGGAACACGATCTCGTCGGCACCCTCCCGGTAGTAATGCTCGGCGAGCTCCGCCGGGTCGCCCGCGTCCCGCAGCCCGCGGAACTTTACTCCCTTAACCACGCGCCCATCCTTGACGTCCAGGCACGGAATAACCCGGCGGGCGACGGTCAACGCGTCTCCGCCCTCACCCCGATTCCTCCTCATCGGGGAACTCGGCGTGGGGTAGCCTCGTCATCGACAGGGGCGGGTGAGGGTGGAGTTCAAGCTGCTCCTAGAGTCTATCGAAAAATACCTTTTGGTCGTGCGCAGGATGGTCGACTCCGGGATCCCCAAGCGACGAGCGCTGAAGGCCGCCCAGCGGACCTGGGGACTCAGCAACCAGGAGGTGCAGGCGATCTACCGGATCGTCTGGCCCCGGATGGAGGCGCTGGCCCGCGCAGGCAAGCGGGCGCCCACCGAGCTCCTCCAGGGACACGACCTGATCATCGACGGCTACAACGTGCTCGTCGGCCTCGCGGCCCTCGAGCAGGGCGAGGCGGTGATCTGCGACGACGGCGTCGTCCGGGACCTGCGCATGTCTCCCAAGATCGAGGAGGACGAGGTGGATACGGCGCTGGAGCTCCTGGTCGAGTACCTGGAGCACGTGCAACCCTCCTCGGTCAAGGTCCTGTTCGACGCGCCCGTCAGCGGCAGCGGGGAGCTCGCGGCCACCGTGGAGCGGCACCTCAGCGAGGAGCTGGACGTGCCCGTGAAGGCCGCGGCGGTCAAGGGGGTGGACGAGAAACTGGTAAATTTCCCCGGGGTCCCGGTGACGTCTGACTCCGGGGTGATCGACCGCGTTCCCGCCTTCCACGACGCGGTCCGGGAGGTCGCCGTGCTGCGCGAGAAGGAGGTCTGGCACCCGCCCAGCCTGCCCGAAACGGGGTTCGTCAAGGCCCCCGTGCCGGAAGGATGATGATCACGGGACCGGGATCGAGGCCTCCGGCCGATGAGAAGAAGCGGCCACACCTGATCGGGGTACACCCGGGAATGACCGGCAACGAGCTCTCGCCGCGGATGGAGGACTACCTCGAGGCCATTTACGTGCTCTCCGAGTCTAAGGACGGAGACGTCCGCATCTCCGAGCTCAGCGAGTACCTCGGAGTCTCCAAGCCTACCGCCCTCGAGATGATCCGCAAGATGGAGGACCGCGGCCTCGTCGAGTACTCCCGCGGCTCCATCCGGCTCAGGAAGAAGGGGCGAAAGATCGGGCGCAGCGTGTGGAACCGGCACGTCGTCATCACCGAGTTCCTCCGGTTCCTCGGCGTCGACCCCGAGACCGCCGAGCGCGACGCCTGCTCCATGGAGCACTTCCTGGACGAGCAGTCCTTCCGCCGCCTGGTCAAGCTCTTTAAGCTGCTGAAGGAGCGGTACAGGGAAAGCGAGGACGTCCGGAGCATCATCGAGGAGGTTCGCGAGTCATGACGCTGGAGGTCAGGAGGCGGACGCTCAAGCAGGGGCTGAAGAAGCTCCGCTCCCTCGTCCGGATTAAGATCGAGCTCGCGGAGGACCACGGGACGGAGGAGGTGGACCTGCGCCCGCTCCCGATCGTGAAGGAGTACTACGGCGAAGAGATCCGTACGGTGGAGGAGGCGCGCGAGTTCTACGAGAGCGAGCTCGAGCGCATGCACCGGGTGGAGCTGGAGGAGGTCCCGAAGGTCGTGTTCAGCGCGTTCGACGTGATCGAGGGCGTCAAGCACGAGTTCGAACCGGAGGAGTTCATGTACCAGGGGTGCGAGCTGGACCGGCTGGACGGGCTTAAGCTTGACATAATGACCGACGACGCGCGCGACGGGGCGGCCTACGTGGGAGAACCACCTGAGGACGTGGAGGAGGGGCTGTGGGTGGGGAGAGTCGTGTCAACGATCTCGCGGCTGCTGCCGGAGTGCGCCGAGGCTGGACTGATAAAGCGGTGCTCGGACGTCAAGGGGTTCGACGTCCGCGTGGGCCGGTTCACGCTGTTGAACTACGTCACGGCCGTCGCGTTCGATGCGGCCGGGGCTACCGTCGAGACTTCTTGGCCGCCTTCCCCCGCCTGAAGACGAAGTAGTGCTCGAACGGGTCCCGGCTGGACATCCGGTAGTCCCGTGGGATCTCTCCCTCGTGCTTGGCCTTCTTCTCGATCAAGGTTGAGCTCACCCCCTTTCAACTCTCATTAGAGAACTAGCGGCAACCTTCACCTAGTTAAAGGTTTTGGACCCAGGCCGCACCCACGCCCGAAATCGTTAAATATCACCGGGCGCCGTGGCACGCATGGAGGAGGCAGGGCCGTGGGGTAGCGGTCTATCCTGCGGGGCTTTGGACCCCGCGACCCCGGTTCAAATCCGGGCGGCCCTACCACCGGCAATCGTTATGAAATTCGTAACGATGAGGGGTGTCCGGTTGGACGTCTTCGCTAGAATCTGCGTGCTGAACGCGCTCGCGGTCGCCGGGTTCGCGGCCTTCACCTGGTTCTCACTCCGGTATGGGCTTCCCCGGTGGTTCCGGGTGCTGACCATCCTGCCCGGTGTGCTCGGCTCGGCCACCGTGGACGCGGTCATGATCGAGAAGGTGGGTCTGTACCGACTCCCGCTGGAGACGCTGGTCGCGCTGCTCGCGTACGGGATAGCGTGGAGGTGGGGGAGGCCCGGACCATCCGGCCCGGGGTCCCGTTAGGGTTCCCCCGGGCCCTCATCGGCCGGGGGCGTTAGTCTCCGCGCTTCTTGACCCGGATCCTGACCTTCTCCAGCGCGTGGGCCGCGCACGACAGTCAGATGTCGTAGCTCCGGATGATCATCTCGAGGTAGTTCAGCACGTCCTTCTTCTCGGCCATCGGGACCCGATCCCCCATTCAGTCGACCTATTCGGCCAGTTTGACGATCTCGTCCTCAAGCTTCTTCGCGGCGTCGCGCAGCGCCATCTCGATCGCGGGCACGTTGTGGGTCGTGGCGACGATCATGTTGGCCTCGGTGATCCGGCCCTCCTCGTCCGTCTTGTAGTGGTGGATCAGCGTGCCTCGCGGGGCCTCGACGATGCCGACGCCCTCACCCTCCTGCGGCTCGTAGTCCTCCTTGCACTCATCCTCCTCGGTGATCACGTCGTCCTCGAGCAGCTGCTTGGCCTCCTCGCACGCCGCCACGAGCTCGATCAGCCGGGCCCAGTTGATCGTGAGCGAGTAGTTCACGCACTCGCCGAACTCGTCGACGTACTCCTCGTAGAGCTCCTGCGCCCGGTCCGTCTTCATCTCCTCGCACACGTTCAGCCGGGCGCCCGGCCCGACGCGGTAGATGCCGTCCGGGTACCCGACCTCCTTCAGGTACGGGTGCTTGACGTACGAGTACTCGATGGACCGCTCGGCGATCACGTCCAGGTACTCCTCCGGCTTGAACTTCGTGAACTCGTTGCCCTCCGGGTCCACGACGCGGACCTCACCGTCGTAAAACTCGTGCCTGTTCCCGTCCGCCACGAGGCCCATGTGGTACGTCTCGATGTTGCCCAGCGTCTCCAGCAGGTCGAGGTCGTGCTTCTCCTTGTACTCATCCAGCGTCTCCTTGATGGCCTCGATCCCGGCCTTGGCACCCTCGTAGGCCTTCTCCACCATCTCCTCCGCGCGGTCGAGCAGCTCGTCCCGGTCCTCCTCGTCCACCGGCGCGGAAACGCCTCCCGGGACGCCGGACACCGGATGGATCGCCTTGCCTCCCGTCGCCTCAACGATGTCCTGGCCGAACTTGCGGAGCTCGATCGCCAGCTTGCCCAGCTCCGGGTTCTCCTTCACCAGCTGGATCACGTTCCGCTGCAGCGGATCGGCGTCCGGGCCGATCACGTAGTCCGGAGCGGCCAGGAAGTAGAAGTGCAGGGCGTGGCTGTGGATCATGTTACCCAGGTGCATCAGCCAGCGGATCTTGTGGCCTCCCTCGGGCGGCTCGACGCCGAAGCACCCGTCCACCGCCTTGCAGGCCGCCAGGTGGTGCGCGGTCTGGCAGATGCCGCAGATCCGGGACACGATGTACGGGACGTCCTCCGCCGGTCGACCCTGGATGAACTTCTCGAAGCCGCGGACGGCCAGGATGGCGAACTTGACGTCCTTGATCTCGCCGTCCTCAACCTCGATGACGACCTCTCCGTGACCCTCCACCCTCGTCAGCGGGTGGATCTTAATCTCCGCCACCCTACCTCCCCCCGCCGATCACGTCCCGGCGTCCCTTCAGGAGCGAGGCGGCCATGGAGAACATGTAGAGTCGTCCGGGCAGGTCCACGAGGTCGTCCAGGAGCTCCTCCACGTCCACGTCCGCCTCGAAGGACACGGAGGCGATCGCGTCCAGGAACGCGGCGCCCTGGTCGGCCGCCTCCCGCGTCGGCCCGTTGCAGCCTCGGCACGGCAGTCCCCGCGACGGGCACGCCGCCCCGCAGCCGGCCACCGTGGCCGGGCCCATGCACGGGTATCCCTGCTCCAGCAGGCACTTGTCCGGGTCCGGCTTACCCTGCCCGGTCCGGAGCTTCAGCTCCTCGATGGGCTTGTTCTCCTTCTCCCTCGGGCACTCCTCGCAGAGGTTGGTTCTCGGAAGCTCCGGCTCCCGGTCCTCCAGGATGGCCGTGACCACCTCCGCGATGGCGTCCGGCTTAGGCGGGCACCCCGGGACCGTGTAGTCGACGTCGATGACCTCGCCGAGCGGCCTCACGCGCTCGAAGAGCTCCGGGACGATCTCGCTGGGCGTCTCGCCCTCGTCGTCCGTGCTGTGAGACTCCTCGTACACCCACTTGAGCAGCTCCTCGCGGTCGAAGAGGTTGGCCAGCCCGTGCACGCCGCCGAAGCAGGCGCACGTGCCCACCGCCACCACGACCTCCGCCGCCTCCCGGAGCTCCTCCGCCACCTCCAGGTCCTCCTCGTTCCGAATGCTGCCCTCAATGAGCGCCACGTCGACCTCCTCTGGGATCTCCTTTTGGTCCACCAGCACGTAGCAGTACTTGATGTCGATGGCGTCCTCCACCAGGTCAAGCAGCCGCTCGTGCAGGTCCAGCAGCGATACGTGACAGCCCACGCAGGACGACAGCTGCGCGGTCGCCACGGTTGCCTTTCCCATGGAGAGCGCGTCCCCGGGCGGTCCGGCGCGTTGAATTTAATACGCGGACGGTATTAGCAGCTTTGATGGTCCTCATCTAGCGCGTTCGGGGGGAGTCGGGTTAGCGCACGTCCACCTGCCCGACGGCGTGATCCCGATTAAGTGGTGCGCGGTCCTCTACGCCGCGGCGGGAGCGCTCGTCGCCCTGGGCGCCTACAGGACGCCCCGGGAGAAGGTCGTCCCGGCCGGCATCCTGGCCGGCTTATCGTTCGCCGCGATGCAGATCCCGCTGCTCCACGCGCACGTTAGCCTGGTGGGATTGATAGGAATACTCCTGGGCCCCTGGGCGTCGGCCCCGGTGGTCTTCCTGGTGAACCTGGCGTGCGCGCTGCTGGGGCACGGCGGGATCACCATCGTCGGCCTCAACACGCTGCTGAACTGGTCCGAGTGCGCGGGAGTGTGGGCGCTGTACCGGGGGCTGAGAGCGGTACTGAGCCCGCTGGTGTCGGCGGGGATCGCCACCTTCGTCGTCCTGACGATCACGGCGTTCGTCACGGCGTTCGTCGTCGCCTGGGCCACCGGCCGTTCCGCAACCTACTTCTTGGTCACGCTGACGCCGAACTGGGTCCTTGTGGCGGTGCTCGAGGCGCTGATCACGCCCCACGCCGTGGTGGCGCTGGAGAGGATGATGCCGGAATGGGTGCGCTAGCCGTTGACCGTGGAGGAAGTGCTGGAGTGGTCGCTGGCGGCGGACACCGTCCTTCACCGGGTCGACCCGGTGACCAAGCTGGGCTGCCTCGCGATGACCCTTGTCGCCCTGCTCGTCGTGCGAGACCCCTGGAGCGCCCTGATCCCCTCCCTCCCCTACCTGGCGGGGGCGCTGGCGGCCCGGATTCCGTGGCGCGTGCTGCTGAGGCTCGCGGCCCTCCCCGCGGGCTTCCTAGGGGCGATTCTGGTACTGATGCTACCCACTGGCGTCCCCGCGAGGGACGTCGCGCTCTACGCGGCCCGCGGCTTCACCGCCCTGCTGGCGACGCTGCTCGTGACCCTGACCACCCCCTTTCAACGCCTTGTGGTCCTCGCTGGCGCGATTGATGCCCGGTCCTCTCGCGGAGATGGCCCTGCTGTTTCACCGGTCCTTCTACGGGCTGATGCGCGACCTTGAGGGCATCATCAGGTCGGCACGCGTGCGCGGCGCGAGGATCCGACCCCGGCTGCTCGGGGTGATCGTGGCGTCGCTGGTCGCCCGGGGTTACGCCTCCGCGCGGCGGTTGAGGGCCAGTATAGAGGTCCGCGGGGTCCGCGGCAGGGTGCGGCCGCTGCGACCCCCGAGCCTGTCCGCGGCGGACGCCGCGTGGGCGACGCTCACGCTGCTCTCCGTCACCTGCGCGCTCCTCCTGGGGGGTGGGCCGGGATAGGTTACGCGGTGAAGATCGAGTGCCTGGAGCACGAGTACCCGGACGGTACCCGGTCCGTGTGCGGCCTGACGCTGAAGATCCGGGAGAGGGAGTCGGTGGTCGTCCTCGGGCCCAACGGGTCGGGCAAGACGACGCTGCTGAACCACATGTTGGGCCTTTTGAAACCCAAGGACGGTCGCATCAAGGTGCTGGGGCACGAGCTGCCGGAGGAGTCGGCGCGGGTTAGGGAGCGGCTGGGAGTCGTGTTCCAGAACGTGGACGACCAGCTGATCATGCCCAGCGTCCTGGAGGACGTGGCCTTCGGCCTGGTGAACCGCGGCGTGCCTCGGGAGGAGGCGTTCGAGCGGGCGGAGAGGGTGCTGAGGGATCTGGGCATCGAGCACCTGAAGGACCGCCCGCCGCAGTTTCTCAGCGAGGGACAGAAGAAGCTCGTGGCGCTCGCGGGCGCCGTGGTCACGGAGCCCGACCTGCTGATCCTCGACGAGCCGACCTCCGGGCTGGACTACCGGGCGACGAGGAGGTTCGTGCGGCTGATCTCCGAGCTGAAGGAGCGGATGGGGTTCACCCTGGTGCTCACGACGTTCGACGTGGACGTGGCGGCGGAGCTGGCGGACCGAGTGGTGGTGATCAAGCGGGGAGACGTGATCGCCGACGGTACCCCGGAGGAGGTGCTCACCGACGTGGACCTGATGCGGTCCGCGGGGCTGAAGCCGCCCGAGCACGTGGAGCTGCTCCGGGAGCTCGGCGTGGACGAGCCCCCGCTGGATCTGGGCGAGGCGAAGGAGCTGCTCAAGGAGATGCTGGGGGAGGCCTAGGTGGAGGCTCGGAAGCTTCCGCACCCGGAGGTGGACCTGGAGGGCGAGGTCGTGCTGCTGCCCGTGGGGAGCACGGAGCAGCACGGGCCGCACCTACCGCTGGGCACGGACCACCTCATCGCGACCGCGATCTGCCGGGAGGTGTCGCGCAGGACCGGGGCGCCCTGGTACCCGGCGGTGCCCTACGGCGTCTCCCGGCATCACATGGGGTTCCCCGGGACCGTGTCCCTGCGGACGGAGACCATGGTGAGGCTGCTGCGGGACATCCATCGGTCGTTCCTGCACCACGGGGCCGCGGCCACGCTGGCGATCAACGGGCACGGTGGCAACGAGCCCGCGCTGGGAACCGTCGCGGAGGAAGAGGAGCGGTTTTACTGGGTCAGCTGGTGGAGGCTGGCGCCCACGGACGTGCTGGAGACCGACTGGGGCGGGCACGCGGACGAGCTGGAGACCTCGGTGATGATGTACCTGTACCCTGAGCTGGTCCGCGAGGACGAGCTGGTCAAGGACGGTCGTAGGACGGAGGTGTGGGAGTACCCGGATTACCACGAGATCTCGGAGACGGGCGTGAAGGGTGACCCCAGGCCGGCGGACCGCGAGAAGGGAAGGAGGATATTCCGGGAGGTGGTGCGGCGGGTCTCGGAGATCGTGGAGGAGCTGCGAGAGAGGGGCTAGGAGACTCGCTCCGCGACCTTCTCCGACAGCTCCATCACCTCCTCCACCTCCTCCTCGCTCAGCTCCAGCTCGGCGATCTTCTTCGTCCGCTCCCAGCCCGGGTACTTGGAGGTGCCGAGCCTTCGCGAGCGGCGCAAGGTATAGACCGTCACCTTGGCCCCCTCCTCGCCCTCCTCGACCACTATCTCGTACCTGCCCCCCGTGTTGATGATATTCTGCATCTGCTTGGCCACGCTGGAGAGATCGCCCGGCAGCTCCTCGAGCTCCTCCTTCCTGCCGTACCGAACCAGCGTCTCTAGCGCCTCCTCCAGGTCCTCCATGCTCAGCCCCGCCGCCACCCGGCGGGACGGGGGTTACAAAAGGTGAGCGGGGTACTGGGGATCGACGAGGCGGGTCGGGGCCCGGTGTTCGGCCCAATGGTAGTGGCCGGCGTCCTCGGACCCGACAAGGAGCTGGGAGTGGGCGCCAGGGACTCCAAGCGGCTGACTCCCGGAGCCCGGAGGAGGAAGCTGCTGGAGCTTCTCAGGGATGAGCGGCTGAAGGTGGACGTTGAGGTCGTCTGGCCCTGGGAGATCGACGAGGAGGGGGTCAGCGAGGCCGGCTTCCGGGCGATGAGCGCGCTGATTCGCAGGCACGATCCGGACCTGGTCCTCGTCGACAAGCCGGGGAACTACGATCCCGAGCGGGTGAAGCGGGAGCTTCGACCGCCCTCAGACGTGAAAGTCATCGCGGAGGACCGGGCGGACGAGCGTTACGAGATCGTGTCCGCCGCGTCCATCGTTGCCAAAACCTACCGGGACTGGATCGTCAGGTTGCTGGAGCGGGAGTTCGGGGCCAGCGTGGGCTCCGGGTACCCATCCGACCCTAGGACCATTGAGGCGCTCAGGCGGGAGCTGGAGCGCCGGGGACCGCTGCTGGACTACTTTCGCAGGTCCTGGAGCACCTACGATCGCGTCGCCTCCGAGCGGAAGCAGTCCACGCTCGACGAGTTCATGTGAGGAGGGGGAAGCGCACTGAAGGTCGCCGGACTCAGAGTCATCAGCTGCTCGGACGGGCTGCCCGGAGAGGTGTGCTCGGTAGTCTGGACCCAGGGATGCCCGCTGCGGTGCCCGTGGTGCCACAACCCCGAGCTGCGCCCGCCGGACGGCGGCACCGACATGGGCCCGAGCGAGGTGGCTGGAGAGATCGAGAGGTACGCGGACTACCTGGACGCCGTCATCGTCTCGGGTGGTGAGCCGCTCGCCCAGCCGATCGACGAGCTCCGAGAGCTCTGTCGCCTGATCCGCCGGATGGACCTATCCCCCGTCCTCGACACCTCGGGGTACCCGGCGGAGCGCCTGGACCGCGTGGCGGACTCCTTCGATCGGGTCGCGCTCGACCTGAAGGCCCCGCTGCGGGACGAGGCCTACCTCAGGGCGACCGGTGATGTCATGGACGCGGCCGAGCTGAGGCGCGCGGTCCAGGCCGTCCGCGGCCGGGCCGAGCTGGAGCTTAGAATCACCGCGCACCCGTACCTGCCGGACGACTGTGAGCCGCTGATCGAGTCCGTCAAAGAGATCGATCCGGACTACGTCGTCGTCCAGCGGTACGTGGGAAAGGACGGGAAGGAGTCCGGACCCGACCCGAACGAGCTCGCGAGCGTGCTGGAGGAAGAGGTCGCCGTCACGGTGTTCGTGAGGGTGTGATCCGTTGGAGGTCCGGTTCGAGGTGAGGGATCGAGACGTCGCCGGCCGGCTCGCCCGGTTCGAGGTAAACGGACGCCGGCTCGAGACCCCCGCCCTGCTCCCGGTCATTAACCCCAACGACCTGGTGGTCCCGCCCAAGGAGATCGAGCGGATGGGCTTCGACGGTGTGATCACCAACTCCTACATCATCAGGAAGCACGAGCACCTGCGGGAGAAGGCGCTGGAACGCGGCGTGCACGGGCTGCTGGAGTTCGATGGGTTCGTGATGACCGACTCCGGCTCCTTCCAGCTCGCGGAGTACGGCGACGTGGACGTGACCAACCGGGAGATCGTGGAGTTCCAGTCCAGGATCGGATCGGACGTCGGAACCATCCTTGACATCCCGACGCCGCCGGACGCTCCCAGGGAACGGGCTGAAAAGGACGTGGAAACGACCGTTAAGCGGGCGCGTGAGGCCGTCTCGCTGGAGGAGCGCCCGCCACTGGCGCTGACCGTGCAGGGGTCCACCTACGAGGACCTGCGGCGGTCCTGCGCCGAGCGGCTCTCCGAGCTCCCGGCCGCGGTGTACCCCATCGGCGGCGTGGTGCCCCTGCTGGAGGACTACCGGTTCGCCGACGTCGTCCGGGTCGTCCTCGCCGCCAAGTCCGCCCTACCGCCCCACCGACCGGTCCACCTCTTCGGCTGCGGTCACCCGCTGGCGATCCCGCTGGCCGTCTGCATGGGGTGCGACCTGTTCGACTCCGCCTCCTACGCGATCTACGCGAGGACCGGCCGGTACCTGTCCGCGCTCGGGACCATCAAGCTGGAGGAGCTGCGGGAGTTCCCGTGCTCCTGCCCGGTCTGCACCAAGCACGACCCGCAGGAGCTGCGGGAGATGGACGAAGATGAGCGGACGGAGCTCCTCGCCCGGCACAACCTCTACGAGCTCCACCGGATAGTCCGCACCGTCCGGCAGGCGATCGCCTCCGGCGAGCTGTGGGAGCTCGCTGAGTCGGTCTGCCGCACGCACCCGGCCGCGTGGCGCGGGATGGAGGAGCTGTCCCGCCGAGGCGAGGAGCTGGAGCGGTGGGTGCCCGGGACGAAGCGCAGCGTCTTCGTGTTTGACGACGTGTCCAAGGGCCGGCCGGAGCTGCACCTGTACCGGCGCCGTCTCCGCGAGCGGTTCGGGTCACTCGAGGGGCGAAGGCTCGTAAAGGGGCTCAGGAGACCCTTCGCCGAGCTGGTGGAGTGGCTGGAGCCCTGGGAGCTGGCCTTCGCCGACGAGTGGCTGGGGATCGTCCCCGGAGAACTTTCGTGGACGTACCCGTGCCACTCGCTCGTGGAACCCGGGGATGATGAGGGTGAGGACCGACGGAGGGGTGAAGAGGGTCGCAGGCGCTGATCTCGTCCTTTACCGGGAGGGATCGTCGGAGTTCTACGTCCCCGACCCTAACCGGTACTGCGAGGGCGGCCTCCCCTCCAAGGACTCCCCGATCGCCTTCGCCCCGAACGCCGCGGTGAACCGGTCGATCCTGGTGCTGTTTCACCGGGTGAATCGGATCTCCCGGTTCGGAGACGTGTTCTGCGGTGTGGGGGCGCGGGCCGTTCGCCTGCACCTCGAGGCGGGCGTCGAGGAGTCCGTGCTGTCCGACGTGAACCCGCTCGCCTGCCGCGTCGCGCGGATGAACGTGCGAAGGCATGGTCTCAAGGCGCAGGTCTACTGTCACGACGCGGCGATCGTCCTGGCCAGCTTCGACCTCGACGCGGTGGACTTGGACGTGCACGGGTCCCCCGTTCCGTTCGCTCAGGTCGCGTTTCGAGGCGTGGGGGACGGGTACGTCCACCTCACGGCCACGGACCTGGAGTCGCTCTACACCCCAGCCGCCCGGCGGAAGTACCTTCTCGAGGGGCCCCTCCAGGAGCGGGACCCGGAGCTCGAGGCGCGCGCCATCGTGGGCACCCTCGTGCGCCTGGCCGCCTCGGTCGACGTGGGGGCGTTCCCCCGGTACTGCCTCGTGGAGCCGAGGCTGCGCGTTCGGGTCTGTCTGGAGTGTCGTCGGGGTAAATCGTACGCGAACCGGGCCCTCGAAAACCTGCGCCGGGAGCCCGGGGTGGGCTACGTCTGGTCGGGCCCGCTGACGGACGAGCGCACGCTGTCCAAGATGGAGAGGGAGCTGGATCGCGTAGACTGGGATCCGGAGCACGTGGAGGAGGTCAGGAAGGCGCTGGGGAGTAACATTTTGAGCGCCTGACCCGCCCTCCCCATCGGGCCCTCGCGCCTTGAACGAGGTCGTGAGAGAGGTGGAGAGGGTACGCGAGGCGAGGATCGCGCGGACGCTCGCGACGCAACACCCGGACGCGACCAAGTCCGTGCGGGTTCAGGAGGAGCCCGAGGAGGCCGTCGAGTGTCTCACGAAGTACGACGCTGAGGAGTACATGATCGACTTCGAGGGCAAGCTCACGCCCTACCTGCAGCCCATCCAGGTGCTCATGGAGCTGCACGAGGCGGGCGTCGAGGTCGGCGAGGATAAGTTCGTGATCGTCCGCGTGCCGAGCGCGTCGAAGGAGAACGTCCTCCGCCAGATCCAGGCGCTGCTGGGCGTGATGGAGGCCAACTCGGAGCTGCTTAAGGAGGATCCCGACGCTCGAGGAATCTTCGAGGTCGTCCACCCGATGACCTCCTCCCCGGAGGAGCTGCTGGACACCGCGGACCGCATATCCTACGCCCGGCGGTTCGCCTCCCGCGAGCTGGACATCCCGCTGAGCGCGGGCCACCTGCGCATCATCCCGCTCATCGAGGAGGTGCCCGAGCTCCTGACCATCCGCAGCATCCTGAAAGGGTACATCAACGGGATGCGCGACATCGGGATGGACGTCAGCTACCTCCGAGTCTTTATCGGGCGCTCCGATCCGGCCCTGTCCTACGGTCACGTCCCGGCCGTGCTGGCCTGCAAGTACGCGATCTTCCAGGTTTACGAGCTCGCGGACGAGCTCGGGATCCCGATGGCCCCCATCCTGGGCGGCGGCTGCCTGCCCTTCCGCGGACACATCAAGCCGGGCGCGGAGGACGACTTCACCGAGGAGTACGCCGGCGCGGCCACGTACACCATCCAGTCCGGGTTCCGGTACGACCACGACGAGGACGAGGTCATCCGGTCCATCCGCCGAATCAACGACCTCGCCGCCAACGAGCCGATCGAGCTCTCAGACGACGAGGTCGAGTACCTGATCCTCGCGACCGGGATCTTCGTGAAGCACTACTTGAGCGTCTTCTACCGGTGCATCGGCACGCTCAACATCATCTCGGACCTAATCCCCAACACCCGGGACCGGCTCGCCCGTAAGGGACCCGTCGGCTACGCCCGGGACATCCCCGAGCCGGACAAGGTCGGGAAGCTCTGCAAGCAGGTGAACGACGACGTGGGGCGCGAGCTCTACCGAGAGCTCCGGCGAATGCGCGTCGAGAAGCTGCCGGAGCTGCCACGAGCGATCAAGTTCACCGGCGCGTGTTACACCGTTGGGATGCCGCCCGAGCTCATCGGCACCGGCCGGGGACTCGCCGAGGTGGAGGAGCGCCTGGGCGAGGACGCCCTGGACGCCGTGATCTCCCGGCTGTACCCGATGCTCCGCGAGGACCTGCAGTTCGCGGTCCAGCACACCTTCCTGGAGACGGCCGGGTCCGTCCTGCCCACCTCCGGCGTGTCCATGGTGAACGCGGACCTGGAGTACTGCGTCGAGTACCTCGACCTCGAGCCACCGTCCGACTTCGAGTACCAGAACCTGGTCCATACGCTGGAACCCTACCTGCGATACGTGGTCGCGGAGGGCGGCGTCGAGGAGGTCAACCCCTTCGTCCGCGACCTCCTGCTCGAGATGGGTCGCATGCGAGGGTCACTCGGCTGACGGCGACCGCGACAGTACCACCGACGAGAACAGCCGCTCGAGGACCTCAGCCTCCTTCACCCGCACCAGGCAGTGGTGGTTCCCCCGGGGCCTGAACCCCTCGCCGACGACCACCTCCGCCTGGACCCGGCACTGATCCTCCCGCCACTCCGTCTCCACGGCCTCGACGCGCCACACGTCCGGGAACCTGACCAGCCCGAGCTCGCCCGAACGGACGGTGCCCCGGACCGCGTGGGGCGCCCCGGTCTCCATGTGATCGCAGGGCCGGGGGTCGTCCACGAGCTCCACCGGGCAGGCGCAGTGAGCCAGCCGCACCCGGTCCTCGGCGAGCTCCACCACGTTGGCGACGAACGGCTGATCCCGACAGGCCAGCACGGTAAGGAGCGCGGTCGCGTCCCCCTCGCAGCAGTACCCGGTCCGAGCCGAGAAGTAGAGACAGGGCACCGCGCCGTACTCCTCGTACAGGCCAAAGCAGTCGCCCGTGATCACGTCCGCGCCCTCACGTTCGGCCAGCGCGTGCAACCGTCCCGCCAGCTCCAGGAACTCCTCATCCAAGCTCCCCGGGTCGACGCCCGCCGAGGAAAGCAGGCGCTTAACCTTCCGGATCGCGGGCTCGACCTCACCGAGGTCGTCCACGTTCACGGTGGCCACGTTCAGGTAGGGCAACTCATCCGGCTCCTCGCTCCGAACCCACCTGCACTTGCCTTCCAGCACGAGCACTCTCCGCTCAACGAGCCGCCGGAAGGCTTCGACCACGGCGTCGCAACCCTCCACGCTCACCGGCGACAGGCCGACCTCGACCGCGGCGGCGAGCGAGTTGTAGGACGGCCAGTACAGTGGGAGCAGGGCCGGACACTCCTCCATCATCGACTCCAAGATGTCCTCCGTTCCACCGGTGGCGACCAGGACGACCGCGGGATCGTCGGGCACATCCTCCGGGTCGGTGACGGTCTCGACACCGTCCAGCCCCAGCTCCCTCAGTCGCCGCTCGGCCTCCCTCAGGACCTCCCGCTCCGCCAGCTCAGAGGCCGCGACGACCCCTACCACCGTCAACTGATCTTCGCCCGCCTGTACTCGTTGAGCGTGACCAGCGTCAGCTCTTCCGGGCTCGCTATGTGGTACGACCGACCGCCCGTGATGCTGGCGATCTGCTCGATGAGGCGCCTGCCCTCCCGGGGCAGCCGGATCCCGATCGTGGAGATGGTGATGCCGCGCCGGGCAGCCGCGATCGCCTCGGACACGGCCTTGCTCTCCGGGTCCGGCTCGCCCTTCGTCGGAACCCCGTCCGTGAGCAGTATCATGTGCCAGTCCCGGTCCCGCTCCCCGCACCGCTCGAACAGCTTCACGCCCACGCGGATGGCGTCCCCGATGTCGGTGGCCCCGCCAGGCTTCAGAGAGATCACCTCCGTGATGATCTTCTCGATGTCCGACGTGATGTCGGTGACCACTCGAGCCTTGGAGTTGAACTCAACGATTCCCACCCGGTCCTGGTGCCTGAGGCTGAAGTGCGTGAGGGCGATCGCCGCCCGCTTGGCCGCGTCGATCCGGTCGCCCGCCATGCTGCCGGACGTGTCGATCGCGTAGACGATGTCGATACCGACCTCCTCCTCCCGATCGCAGGCTCGAAGGTCCTCCGGGAGCACCTTCTTCCGGCCCCGCCGGACCGACGTCCGGATGGACTTCCTCACGTCGATACTGCTGTACGGATCGCCGCGCCGGTACTCGCGGACGTGTCCTCGGTGCCCCGTTCCGTGCGCGCTCAGCCGCTTGGACGCGTGGTGCCCGAACTCCTCGCCCTCGAACGCCTCGAGCTCCTCGATCAACGCGGAGAAGGCCGCCAGCTCCTTGCCCTTCAGCGTGATGCTTACGCCGCCCTGGTAGGAGGGTCGAATGAACCCGAGCTCCTCCAGGATCTTGAGACGCTCTCGGATGCGCTCCTCGAGCTCGTCGATGAACGAGTAGTCGTGCTGGCGCTGCACGATCACCTCGTAATCGTACCCGGTGATATCCTCGATGAACTCGCGCCCGTACTTGCTCTTGATGTGAGCCGCGCTCACGACCAGCGACTCCGCGAGCTGATGGGGACGCAGGTACTCGATTCCCCGGTTCAGGAGGCTGCGGAGCACCCGGGCCGAGAACACGTACCGCTCGTCGCCCTCGACGTACCTCAGCTGATCCCGCTTCGTCAGGTGCTGGAAACGCAGCCTGCCGCGGCTCGAACGGTGACCCTCCTCCCCGGCGACTTCCTCGGCTTCCGCCTCGACCCCGGACCCGCCGCCCGCGCCCGAGGCCTCGGACGATGCCGCCGACGTTGACCCGAGCGATCGGACCCTCGATCGGCCCTGGGAGCTCCGCCCACTACTCTCCTCCCCACTCTCCTCCTTGCGAGCCCTCACCCGCTGCCCGCGCCGCTCCTCAGGCTCCTTTCCCCGGCTCCCTTTTCCCGCCTCCTCCTTTCCCTCCCCCTCGCCCAGATCGACGTCGAGCTGCTCGAGCTTGATGTCGTAGTTCTCCTCCAGCAGCTCGCGGATGATCTCCAGGATCACCTCCTCCTCCGACTTGACGTGCTGGACGCGTGGGCTCAGCTTGATGCGCTTCTTCAGCACGGAGGGGGCCACCTGCACGACGTCCTGGATCTCGACCTCGGACCGGCCCTCGAGGGCCGCGTGGGCCTGGGCCCGCTCGTACAGCCCGATCGTGGCCCGGACGCTCGCCGGCCGCTCGATCTCCTCGTGCTCCCGGGTGGCCCTGACGAGGTCAACGATGAACTCGAGCACGTGCTCCGGGACCTCCACGTCCAGGTCCTTCCCGCGCTCGACGACGATCTGCTTCTCGACCTCCTTGGACTTCGGGTAGGTCATCTCAACGGTGTCGAAGCGGTCCAGCAGAACCTCGGAGAGCTCCTCGGTGCCCGCGTACTCGTGCGGGTTCATCGTCGCGATCATGATGAAGTTGGCCGGGTAGTCCACCTCGTACCCCGCGATGGTGGCCCGCTGCTCCTCCAGAACCTGAAGGAGCGCGTTCTGCAGCTTCTCGGGGCACCGGTTGATCTCGTCGAAGAAGACGACGCCGCGGTTACCTCGCAGCAGCTTGCCCGGTGTGAACGCGCGGGGGTCGGTGGGCCCGTACTTGAGGGCGGCCACGGGGTCGATGTCGCCCAGCAGGTCCTCCGGCGTTAGGTCGGGGCTGCCCTGGATCCGCACGAACCGCTCCCGGCCCGGGATGACCTCGGTCTCGAGCTCGTCCTTCGGCTTCGACTTGCAGAGCGGGCACACGGGATCCTCCGGGTGACAGTGAAACGGGCACCCCTTCACCGCCTCGGCCGGCGGCAGCAGGTCGGCGATGGCCCGGGCCAGCGTGGTCTTGCCCACCCCGGGCGGACCCTCGATGAGCACGTGTCGGCCCGCAATCAGCGCGGAGAGAACGTGCATTTTGACCTCGTCCTGGCCGAGAATTTGCGGTATTGGGTCCTCTCCCTTGTCCAGCTTCTCGAGCACGACCTCCCGGAGCTCCTCGTAGACGGCCTTCACGCTCAACCGCGCTCACCACCTCCGGTCGGGCAAAGGGGACGGACTGGGCAGGCTTCGCACTTGGGCTCCGACCTGCATATCTCACGGCCGAACTGTATGAGGGCGAGGTGAGCTTTTCCTCGTTTCCCCTCCGGAACCGCCTCATGCACGGCCCGCTGCACGTCGTCGTAGTCCCGGGAGTCGACCAGCCCCAGCCGCCCGACGATCCGCCGCACGTGCACGTCCACCGGGCAGATGTCGTGCCCACCGGCGAACAGCAGGACCACGTCAGCGGTCTTGGGACCCACGCCGGGCAGGTCGAGCAGCGTCTCCCTGGCCTCCTCGACCGGGCGGCGGACCACCTCGCTAAGGTCGATACCCTCACTCACGATCCGCTCGCAGCACGCCCTGATCCACCGGGCCTTCTGCCGGTATAATCCGGCCCCCCGGAGGATCTCCTGGATCTCCTCGAGATCCGCCTCGATCACGTCCTCGGGCCCGTCGAAGCGCTCGAAGAAGCGCTCAGACACGCGGCGGGTCACCGTGTCCCGGGTCCGCTGGGAGATGATCGTGCGGATGAGGACGCGGAACGGGTCCTCACGTCGGTCCAGCCGCTCCATGATCGGGTGGTCCTCGTAAAGCTCCACGATCCGCATCACCGGGTTCACAGCTCTCCCCCCGGCCCGCGAAACCCCTTAATACCGGTCTTATCCCGGGTTCGGACGGGCCCGCCCGTCAGGCCGCCGCCACCGGGGTGGTCCCCGGGCCGGACTTCAGATCCGGCGCGCCCCGATACGGGGCGCGGGGTTCAATTCCCCGCGGCGGCCGCCCCCGAATTGTTACGAGGTTCGTAACGAACCCTCCCCGGCCGGCGGGACCGCGGACTTCACGTCCTCCACGATCCTCCGGACGACCTCCTCGTCGTCCCGAATCTCCGGCCTCACGTACACCCGGAGCGTGGGGATCTCCCGCTCCGCCCGCTCCCTCAGCGTCCGCACGAGGTCCGACACCTCGGACAGCGGGACCTCCCCGTCCTCGGTCCGCACGATGACCTCGTCCGAGGAGGGATCGTACGGCACGATCTTCGACGAGTCCAGCAGGACGCCGTTCGGGTCCCCGAGGTGCTCCTCCGACACCTCCTCCGCCCACCGCATCAGCTCCCCGTGCGCCGGCTCCTCGGAGGCCTTGTACTCGGCCACGCACTTGTACAGCCGACGCGCGCGAAGTCCCTCCACCAGCTCCCGGCTCTCCGGGTGCTCCAACAGCTCGTGCATGAGCTTGCAGTCATCCATCTCCAGGAACGCGGACATCGCGTCCTCCTTCCTCAGCAGCCGCTTCGGATCGAAGGCGCGCAGGTCCAGGTGCCCGTCGTCGGCCGCCAGCCGGATCGCCCGGAGGAGCATCGCGTCCCCGGCCCGGCAGGTCTTGTGGAAGTACACCGTCCGGTACATGTGGTACCGCGCGACCAGCACGGACTCCGCCGCCTCCACCCCCTTCCCGTGCACCGTGACCCGCTCGCCCAGCTCCAGCGTGTGAAGCACCCGGTCCAGCTCGATCCGACCGTACTCCACCCCGGCGTGCAGCGAGTCCCGGACGAGGTAGTCCAGCCGGTCCACGCCGAGGTCCCCGGCGATGACCTGGTGAAGCAGCCGCGTCCAACCCTCACCCGGCCCGAACGCGATCTCCACCACCGCCTCCGGGTCCATCACGTCCACCCGCTCCAGCACCACCCGCGCCACCGCGGCGCCGATGTCCTCGTGATCGACCCCCAGCTCCTCCTCCAGCAGTGGCTCCGGCACGTGCGAGAACGGCGGGTGGCCGACGTCGTGGAGAAGGCCCGCCAGGCCCAGCACCTCTTCGACGTAATCGCGGGAGAACCGGCCGACCTCCGGGACGTCGCGCCTCAGCCGCTCCCAGTGAATCTCCAGGACCCGGTCGCAGAGGCACTTCACCCCTAAGCTGTGCTCCAGCCGGGTGTGCGTCGCGCCCGGGTACACCAGCTCGGCCAGGCCCAGCTGGCGTACCCGCCGCAGCCGCTGCACCTCCGGGGAATCGAGCACCTTCTCGCAGGCTCCGTCGACCTCCACGAACCCGTGCACGGGGATTCGGATGACCCTCAAGACCGGGCCCCCAGCCGCTCCTCCAACCTCTTCACCGCCTCCCTGTACTCCCGGCTTCCGACCGTCCTCTTGACCACCTCCAGCGCCTCCCGGCACCTCCGCGCGTGGCTCTCACCGAGGTGGAGGCGGGTGAACTCCACGAGCGCCTCCACCAGCGCCCCCTCACCTCGCACCAGAGCCCGGGGACGCGGGTGCAGCAGCCCCCAGTCGACCGGCTCGAGCTCAACCCGCAGGGGGTCGTCGCCTCCCCCTGACTCCCGGACCCGTTCGAGGACCAGGAAAGCGCGCGTTCCCTCCGCCACGGGCACGCCGCCGCACTCCCTGATCGGGAGCTCGTCGAAAAGGGCGCGAAGGAAGTCAACCGGGTTCGGGTTCACGCAGGCCACCATCCGCCCCGTTTCCTCGAAGTTCCTTCGGGTCCGCGATCCGGGGTACAGGACCGCGCCAAGCTCCCCGTTGAACACGCGCAGCCCGAGCGGGGCGACGTTCCGCCCCTCGGGCCCCTCGGTGACCGCGAGCACCTCGTTGACGGCCTCCGACCTCAGGCCGAAGAACTCCAGCGGGGGCTCGAGCTCCCCCTCCACTAGCTTCCGCGCCACCTCTTCGGCCTCCTCCACGGACTCCACGTCGAAGAGCTCCGGGCAGGAGAGGACCCGGGCGAGGACTACGGCCTCATCCCCAACCGGCACGCGTACCCCAGCCCCGCCGCGAGGATGTCCGCAGTGGACCCAGGGTTGATCCCACGCGCGTGCAGCTCCTCGTCGAGCAGCCGCAGCTCCCGACGCTGCGTGACGGGGTCGTCCCCCGCGCTTTCCAGCACCTCCCGCGCCCGCCGCGAGACCTCCAGCGCCGTCCTCAGCCCGTGCTTCCGCCAAATCAGCGTGTCGGGACGGCGGGCCAGCTCCTCCAGGAAGGCCCGGACGACGGCCTCGTTCACGTCCCCGTACTCGGCCATTAAGTCCATCACCCGTAGGCCTACCCGGAGGGTCCGCTTCAGCCCGTTCACCCAGTCCTCGGCCACCGCGTCCCGGTCGGCGGAGCTCTTCAGCGCGTCGTACATCGTGATCCCTTCCTCCAGCACGCGCCTCGGGTCGCTCACGTCCGGGGCGTCACCCCGCCGGACCCGCTTCAGCCCGCCCGCCCCCGCGAGCGCGATCGCTCGGTAGAGGTAGTACGCGTCCTCCTCCGTGGTGGCCCGGGCCAGCCGGCGGGCCTCCCTCCGCACCTCGCGCCGGTGCAACGAGGCGCGGGCCAGTGCCGCCGCCAGCAGCGTGTCGAGGATGAGGATGCCGAGGTTCGTGTTCCCGCCCGTGTGCGCGGACCTGGAGGCCTTTACGGCCCGGTAAAGGTACCTGCCGAGCGGCACTCGGTCCCGCGTCGCGGCCGTCTCGGCCAGCTCCCTGAGCACCGGGTAGGCGGCCACGGCGCTGGCCAGGAAGTGCTCGAACCGGGTGTCGTCGTGGTCCCGCGTCCGGTGCACGTTCCCGGGCTTGGGCCACCCGGACACCTCCAGCAGCGCGCCGAGCGTCAGGCTGACAGCGATCTCGTCGGCCTCGTTCATGCCACCAGGCACCCCATCAGGCAGCCGAGCAGGAACCCGGCGAGCACGTCCGATGGGTAGTGCGCCCGCGAGGCGATGCGGGCGACGCCGACGAGGACCGCGAGCCCGGTGACCGCCAGCCCAACGCCCGGGGAGACGTCGAAGGCCACGGGGATCAGCGAGGCCATACGGGCCGTGTGGGTGCTGGGGAACGAGTACCCCCAGGGCTTCCGGCCGGGCCGCTCCGGCCGCTTCCTCCCCACGAGCAGCTTGATCACCTCGCTGGCCGCCATGGAAAGGACGAGGGCCTCGAGCATCTTCAGCCCGATCCGGTGGCTCACGAGCAGGCAGATGAGGAGAGCGGTGGGGAAGAGCGTCCAGCCGCTGAGCGCGAAGCTCACCGCCTCCGCCCAGGGACGAGGCCGCCGCGGTACGCGCTCTATCACCCTCTCGTCCAGCCGCTTGAGCGCCTCGATTATTCCAGCCACTCCACCACCTCCGGGGCGAAGTAGGTCAGGATCAGGTCGGCGCCGGCCCGCTTGATGCACACGAGCGACTCGAGAACGGCGTCCTTGTACTCCACGTACCCCTGCTCGGCCGCGGCCTTGATCATCGCGTACTCACCGCTGACCTGGTAGGCGGCGATGGGCAGGTCGAACCGCCGGCGCGCCTCCCGGACCACGTCCAGGTACGGCATCGCGGGCTTGACCATCAGGATGTCCGCGCCCTCCTTCACGTCCAGCTCCAGCTCTCGGAGCGCCTGCCGCAGGCACCGCGGGTCCATCTGGTACGTGCTCCGGTCGCCGAACTTGGGCGCCGACTCGGCCGCGTCCCGGAACGGGCCGTAGAACGCGCTGTGGTACTTGGCCGAGTACGCCATGATCAGCACGTCCTCGAACCCCTCACTCTCCAGCGCCTCCCGGATCGCCTTCACCCGCCCGTCCATCATGTCCGACGGAGCGACCACGTCCGCCCCCGCCTCCGCGTGGGACAGGGCCACCTCCGTCAACCGCTCCACGGTCGGGTCGTTCAGGATCCGGCCCGTGTCCTCGTCCACCACCCCGCAGTGCCCGTGCGTCGTGTACTGGCACAGGCACACGTCCGTGATGACCACGACCTCGTCCCCGTACTCGTCCTTCAGCGCCCGGACCGTCCGCTGCACGACCCCGTCCGGGTCCGCCGCGACGCGCCCCTCCGGGTCCTTCTCCCGCGGGATCCCGAAGAGGATGAACGCCCGGAGCCCCTTGTCCAGCAGCTCGCCCACGAGCTCGACCGCGGTCTCAACGGAGTGGTACCGCTGGCCCGGCATCGACCGGATCTCGCCCGTCTTGCCGTCCTCCCGGACGAAGATCGGGTAAATCAGGTCGTCCGGACTCAGGTCGGTCTCCGCGACGAGGTCCCGGACGGCCTCGGACTTCCGGTACCTCCTCATCCGCACCAGCGGGTACTCGGCCACGCGCTCACCCCCGATTCGCCAGCTCCCGGACGGCCCTCGCCAGCTCCTCGCAAAGTTTCTCTCGGTCCTCCCCCGGCAGCCGGTGGACCGTGGAGGAGACCGCGCTGATCAGCCGCTTGGTGTACGCCTCCGCGAAGTCCCTCAACACCCGCTCCGGGTCCGAGCTCTCCAGCCGCCGCAGCGCCCGCTCCAGCTCCCGCTCCTTCAGCTCGTTAAGCGACCGGGCCACCTTGGCCACCGACCGGCGGCGCTCCAGCCGCTCCAGCTCGGCGGACAGGGACTTCAGCTCCTCCCGGATGATCCGCTCCACCTTCGGGATCTCGGAGCGGCGCCGCTCCAGGTTCTCCCGGGCGATCTCGCGCAGGTCATCGATCGTCCGCACCTCCACGCCCTCGAGCCGCTCCACCTCCTCCTCCACATCCCTCGGGTTCGCGATGTCGATGATGAGCAGCGGTCGATCCCCGCGATCCCTCAGGGCGCGCTTCACGTGATCGGCCGTGATCACGGGGTGAGGGGCGGCCGTGGCGGAGACGACCACGTCCGCGACGGCCAGGTACTCCTCCAACCGATCGAACCGGACGGCCTCCCCGCCCAGCTCTTCGGCCAGCTCGACGGCCCGCTCGTACGTCCGGTTGGCCACCAGCACGGCGTCCACGCCTCGGTCCACGAGCGCCTTGGCCACGGTCTGACCCATCTCACCGGCGCCCACCACCAGGACGGTCTTCCCCTCTAGGCCCCCCAGCTCCCGCTCCGCGAGCTCCACCGCGGCCGACCCGATGGACACCGCACCCTCGCTGATCCTCGTCTCCTCCCGGGCCCGCTTCCCGACCGAGATCGCCTTCCGGAACACGAGCTTCAGCCGGTCGTCCAGCGTGCCCAGCTCGGCCGCGGTCTCGTACGCCTCCTTCACCTGCCGCAGGATCTCCTGCTCCCCCACCATCATCGACTCCAGCCCGCAGGCCACCCGGAACAGGTGCTCCACGGCCTCCAGGCCGCGCTTCACCCAGGCGTCCTCGTCGATCAGCTCTCGCAGCCGGTCCACCTTCCCCTCCTCGACCCCGGACGCGTACAGCTCCACCCGGTTACACGTCTGCAGCAGGGCGCACCCGGAGAGATCGAAGGCCTCCTTCACCTCGGGTAGAGCCTCGGGTCCCTCCAGCCGGGCCCGCTCGAGCCGCTCGACCTTCGCCTCCTTGTGCGTGAGACCGATGCAAACAAAATCCTCCATGCAGGTGCCCCCGAACGCCAGATGCCCGCTGGGGGAAGCGCCGGGTTGTCGAAGTCTGAGGCCCTGGCGCACCTGACGATCATGGAGCGGACGTACAATATCAAGATTAAAAACAAGGAGGAGATCGCCGAGGCGATCGCGGAGAAGTCGCTCGAGGCCGGCGTTGAGCCCATCCACATCTGCACGGCGATCAACACCTGGCTCGCCCAGATGATATCCCAGGGCGAGATTGAGGAGAACGATGAGGTGGAGATACCCAAGGAGATGATCGAGAACATCAAGGTGAAGGAGTGATCAGCCGAGCACTCCGGCCGCCAGCTCGAACGCCGTCACGATGCGCGCCGCCACCGTCCACGTGTCCAGCGGCTCGTCGTAGAGCCGCACCACGTCGTCCGCCCGGTCGTAGAACTCCTCCGAGAAGTCGCCCTTGGGGAACCCGCCGACGATCACGCCCACCCGGTCCACCCCGGCGTCCAGGATGCCCGCGATGTACCCCACCGGCTCGATCCGGTCGCCCTTCTCGGAGAACAGCACGTTCACGTCGTTGGAGTCCAGGATCTTCCAAATGTCCACGTCGAGCACCTCGATCAGCGGCTCGTCGGAGTCCGGCGGCGCCTGCCCCTCCTTGAGCACCTGCTCCATCAACCCGATGAACCGGTACTGATCCCGCGGGAGCCGCACGTCGCTCCGGAACCAGATCACCTGGTCGTGCCGCGTGTGCACGTAGACGTCGATCAGGTTCTCCCGCGAGGCCGGCGAGTCGAGCACGTGGAGCAGCGTCACGTGGACGATGTCCGGCCGACCCCGCCGATCCCGCTCCGGCAGCCGCTTGTCCTCCATCGCCACGTGATGCTTGCTCGCGATCAGCAGGCACTCCCCGGGCTTCTTACCACGCCGCTTGGCCCACCGGGTAACGTGCGGGTGGCTCCGAAGCTTCGGCGGGATCAGCTCCAGCTCCGACTCGGCCAGCACGAAGCACAGCCGCGCCATCGGGGGCTACCCCTTGGTCTCGTTGGTGGTCACGGACCTGGACGGGACGATCACGGGAGGGGACCGCTCCGTCCACCTAAAATCGGTGAGGTACCTCCGGGCCCTCCAGCGGCGCGGAATCCCCGTCGGCATCGCGACGGGGAACACCCTGTACTACACCCGGTCGGCCGCCACCCTCCTGGGCCTGGAAGGACCGCTCATCGCGGAGAACGGCGGCGTCATCGAGGTGGACGGTCGCAAGGAGGTCCTCGCGGACGAGGACCGGGTGAGCGTTGTTCGCGAGGCGTACGAGACGCTCCGCGAGGAGCTGGGGGTGCGGCGGACCGAACCGCCCGGCCTCCGGCACACCGAGGTCGCCATCTACCGGGACGTCCCCGTGGAGCGCGTCCGCGAGGTCCTTCGGGAGTACGGTTACGACGAGGAGGTGGAGGTCGTGGACACGGGCTTCGCGTACCATCTGAAGCTCCGCGGGGTGGACAAGGGCAAGGGACTGCTCCGGGCGTGCGAGCTTCTGGACGTGGATCCGGACGACGTGGTAGCGCTGGGTGACGGGGACAACGACGCGCCGATGCTCCGCGAGGCGGGGCTGGGTGTCGCGCCCGCGAACGCCAGCCGGAAGGCTAAGAAGGCGGCCGACGTCGTCCTGGACGCCGACGACGGGGAGGGAGTCGCCGAGTTCCTCCGGGAGCTGCTCCGGGAGGTGTAGTCTTGCTGCACGCGCTCGTGAGGAAGGTATCCCGGGTGCTCGACGCGGCGGAGAACGTCGGGATCGTGGCCGACATCGACGCGGACGGGATCTCCGGGGCGGCGACGCTCTGCGAGGCCTTCCGCGTCGAGGAGGGGGACGTCAGGTTCCCGCCGGGCGGCTTCTACGGCGTGCCGGAGGAGCTCCTCAGGGAAATGCTGGAGAGCTACGACGTGGTGGTCGCCGTGGACGTGACCCCGCCCCGGGTCGCCGGCGGGAGGGACCGGGTCATCGTCATCGACCACCACCCGAGCCCGGCCCGGTACCCGATGACGATCAACCCGCACCACGTCCGAGCCCTGCCGAAGAACACCTCGGCGTCCGCGCTGACCGGGATGATCGCGCACCGGGCCGGGAGGCTCAGGCGCCCGTGGCTGCCGCTCATCGGCGCGGCGGGAGACGGGCTCGACCGGGGCCCCGTCTACGAGACCCTCGCCCGCCTCGTGGACCCGGAGCTCCTCACGCCCCCGCCCGGCCGGAAGTTGAACCCCATCCAGGACGCGGCCGCCACCGTGAACGCCGCCCGGCGGGTCGAGTACCATAAGGGGGCCGAGCGGGCGCTCGAGGTGCTCCTGCTGGCCGACTCGCCCCACGAGGTGGCCGAGTCCCACCTGGCCCGGTACCGTGGGAAGGTGCGGGCGGAGCGGGGAACCTGGTCCGAGCGGGCCTCGCGAACCGTGCACGTTGTGCTCGGAGTCGGGTACGCCGAGGTACACTCCGAGGTGGACATCGAGGGGCTGGTGGCTCAGGACCTGCTGCGCCGCAAGGGACTGCGCTGCGCCGTCGTGTACAACTCGGTCCGGAAACCGTGCGGGCTGCTGAAGGTGAGCGGCCGGGCCCGCGGGTTCCCCGTGAACGAGCTGCTGACCGAGATGGCCAGGTGGTTGGACGGCGCCCGGGCCGGTGGTCACCCGGGTGCCGCCGCGCTGCACTTCCGCTCCGGGGACCCGAAGGAGGCCTTCAACCGGGCCACGGACGAGCTGCTGAGCGGGGAGCCCATCGACCCCGAATCTACCGCTCCGCGGCGGCGCTGACCAGCCCCAGGAACGGGGGCGAGGGCTCTCCCGGCCGGGACTTGAACTCCGGGTGGTACTGCGTGCCCACGAAGTACGGGTGGTCCGGCAGCTCGAGCACCTCCATCCGACCGTCCGGTGAGCGCCCCGTGAACCGGAGCCCGTGGTCCTCCAGCTTCGGGGCGTACTTCGGGTTAACCTCGTACCGGTGCCGGTGCCGCTCCAGCACGACCTCCTTGCCGTACAGCTTCCGGATCAGCGAGCCCTCCTCGAGCACGACGGGCTCCGCGCCCAGCCTCATCGTCCCGCCCTTCTCCTCCACCTCCCGCTGCTCCGGGAGCAGGTCGACCACCGGGTACTTCGTGTCCGGGTTAAACTCCGTGCTGTGCGCCTCCTCGTACCCCAGCTCGTTCCGCGCGTACTCCACGACCGCCAGCTGGAAGCCCAGGCAGATGCCCAGGAACGGCACCTCCTCCTCCCGCGCGTAGCGGATCGCCTCGATCTTGCCCTCCACGCCTCGCTTCCCGAACCCGCCCGGGACGAGCACGCCGTCTGCCTCCTGCAGCCGCTCCCACGCCTCCGAGCGGCCGGCCTCCAGCTCCTCCGCGTCCACCCACTCGATATCCACGTTGACACCCACCTCCGCGCCCGCGTGAATCAGCGCCTCGCGGATGCTAATGTACGCGTCCGGCAGGTCCACGTACTTGCCCACCACGGCGATCTTCACGGTCTCCTCCGCGTTCTCGATGCGCTCGATGAACTCCTCCCAGTCCGAGTAGTCCGGCTCGCCGCCGTCGAGGCCCAGGCGCTCACAGATGTACTCACCGAACCCCTGCTCCTCGAACATCAGCGGGACCTTGTAGACCAGGTCCGTGTCGTGCGCGTCGATCACCGCCCGCTTCGGCACGTTCGTGTGCAGCGCGATCTTCCGCTTCACCGACTCGCTCAGCGGGTACTCGCACCGACAGACGATCGCGTCCGGCTGGATACCCAGGCTGCGCAGCTCCTTCACGCTGTGCTGCGTGGGCTTCGTCTTCAGCTCCTCGGTGTGCTTCAGGTACGGGACGTACGTCAAGTGCACGAACATCACGTTCTCGCGGCCCTCCTCCAGCTGCAGCTGCCGGACCGCCTCGTAGAACGGCATTCCCTCGATGTCGCCGACCGTGCCGCCGATCTCCACCAAGACCACCTCGGCGCCGCTCGCCCGACCCACGTTCCGGATCCAGGACTTGATCTCGTCCGTCACGTGCGGGATCACCTGCACCGTCTCGCCCAGGTAGTCACCGCGCCGCTCCTTCCGGATGACTCGCTGGTAGATCTTGCCCGTGGTAATGTTGTGAGCGCCCGAGAGCGTAACTCCCATGAACCGCTCGTAGTGGCCGAGGTCCAGGTCCGTCTCAACACCATCCTCCGTTACGAACACTTCCCCGTGCTGAAACGGGTTCATCGTTCCCGCGTCCACATTGATGTACGGATCTATCTTGATCGCAGTCACCTCAATGTCCCGGGCGCTCAACAGCTTCCCTATCGAGGCGGTGGTGATTCCCTTACCGATTCCGGACACCACGCCACCGGTCACCACTATGAACTTCAACGTGCGCCCCTCACGAACCGATCGCAGGGGAAAAATAAGCTTGCGTGCCGGCCGCCCCGCCCGGCGAGTGATCATCGAGGAGACCGACGTGACCATCTCAGCGGACTCAGAGCGGGACCTCGACCGCGCGGCCGAGGCCGTCCGGCGGCACCGTCGCCGCCTGGACGAGTACGCGGCCCGTCACCCCGAGTTCCTCACGGCCAAAGTCCCCGTTCGTGTGCCCGAGGAGGCCCCCAAGATCGTCCTCACCATGGCCCGGGCCGCGGAGCTCGTCGGGGTCGGCCCGATGGCCGCCGTGGCGGGTTCCATCGCCGAGCTGGCGGCGCGCTCCGCCGACCCGACCGTGATCGTCGATAACGGTGGCGACGTGCAGGTCCGGGCGCGCGAGCCGGTCGTCGTGGGGCTGTACGTCTCGGAGGACCACCCTCTGACCGGCAGGCTCGGGTTCGAGGTGAAGGGGACGGTCGGGGTCTGCACGAGCTCGGGCCGCTACGGCCACTCCTTCAGCATGGGGGATGCGGACGCGGTCACGGTGTTCGCCGAGCGGGCCTCCGTGGCGGACGCCGCCGCCACCGCGGTGTGCAACCTAACCTACGGGGACGATCGGGAGGAGGCGGTTCAGCGGGCCCTCGAGTTCGCGGACGATCTCACGGGCGACGTCATCGACGCGGTGCTGGTCGTACACGGAGAACTGGTGGGGTACTCCGGCCGACTGCCCAAGCTGGTCAGGATCGATGGGGATGAGGTCAGGCCCGCCCGCCTCGAGGCGACGATTTAGCGCGTCCGGAAGAACCGAGCGAACTCCGGGTGCCCGGCTTTCTTCACCTTCTCCTGCATCGCCTCCAGGAACTCCACGAGCCCCTCTCCCGTCTTCGCCGAGACGGGAAAGACGGTGTCCAGCCACTGCCTCCACGGCGGGAACAGGCCGAGCGCCTCGACGACCGCGTCCATGTGCTCCTCGAACTCGACGGGCTTGATCTTGTCGATCTTGTTGGCCGCTACGATCGGGTCCAGGCCCTGCTCGTTGAGGAACTGAAACATCTCCCGATCGATGGGAATCTCGCCACGCTTCTCCCACCGCTCAGCGATCTCCGGCAGCGCCTTGGCGTCGACCACGTGGACGGCGAAGAGGATGTTGTCCTTGGTCTCCAGGTACTCCACGATCAGATCCTTGACGCGCTCTTGGTGCCTCCTGGGGACGCCGCTCATGAACCCGAACCCGGGCATGTCAACGAGCACGAGCTCGCCGTCCAGCTCGTGAAAAACCGGCCACCGGGTCACACCGGGCCGCTTGCCGACCCTGACGTCGGCGCCGCCCCTGGTGATGGCCTTGATCAGGCTGGACTTGCCGACGTTGGAGCGCCCAACGAAGACGATCTCCGGCAGCTCCGTCTCCTCCAGCGGGTCCTCGGGGACGTAGCTGTGAATGGCCATGAGGTCCTTACACCACCATCATCACGTGGAGAATGGCCAGGATCGCGGCGATAATGAAGCAGGCGTAGATCACGTGGTCTGGATCGACCCTCAGGCCGGGCGCCTCCTCGTCCCAGAAGCTCAGGATACCGGCCCGGACGGGCGGCAGCTCGGCCCGCTCCTCACGGACCTTCTTGCCCATTCTCCTCACCCCCTCCCGACCGGTCAAACCGTCGGGTCGTCCCACTCCGACATACTTTCAACGGTTCTCTCGGCCTCCGAGACGATGCGCGCGGCCCGCTCCAGGTCACCCTCGGAGAGCGCCCTCAGCGCCCGGTACAGGTAGGCCGTCTCGATGGCGGCCAGGGCGCGACGGGTCTCGTTCCTTGCGGCCCGCTCGGCGGCGCCCGTGAACCCGTCCAGGTTCAGCCTGGAGGTGAGCTTCATCCCGCGGAGGTACCACTCCGCCCGCACCTTACGAGCGTGCGGGACGCCCGGGACCTCCCGCTCCGGCTTGATCACGAGGCCTTCCAGCCGGTTCTCCTCCACCCTTTCCATCATCTCCCGGGCCACGGACTCCGCCTCGCCCAGATCGCACAGCGTGGTCGGGACCGGCTTGATGTTCTCCCCGTCCACGAAGTCCGAGAGGAGCTCGTACTGCCGGGTCTTGGGCTCCCGGACCGTCACCTCGCCGTCGAACAGGTCAACCGCAAAGACGTAGTATACGGGCTCAGACTCCTCCGGCTCGTACGCGTCCAGCTCATCCATCCGCCTCAGCACCTCCTTCAGCATCTCCACCGCGTCGTCCGGCACGTAGTCCTTCTCGACGGCGATCGACGTCAGCCGCTCGATCTCGTCCCTCAGCCGCTGAAACTCGTCGTCCTCCGCCAGCTTCACGTCCGGAAGCCTGCGCTGCACGGCCTCCAGCGTCCGCACGTGCTTCCTCAGCTTGGAGAGCCGGTCGAAGAGCTTCCCGATCCACGAGCGTGGGACGCGCTTCCTCCGCGGGTTCAGGGTGTACTTGGACATGAGCCGCACGTGGTAATCAATGTGGTCCAGGGTCTCCTCCCACAGCTGGAAGACCGACGTCCCGAAGGCGGAAAGCGGCAGGAACTCCCCCTCGATCACGGTCAGGAAGTGCTCGGAGGGATCGATCACGGACTCGACGAACTTCTCCACCTCCTCCACCCGAACCCAGCTCCGCGTGTGCGCGATGATGGGCTCGCCCACCACGTCCTCGAGCGCCTTCCCCAGGACCACGCGCACGTTCGTCCCATCCTTCTTCTCCTCGATCCGCAGCCCCACCTCCTCCTCGGCCACGTGCTCCAGCTCGGCCTTGTACAGCTGTACCGTGTGCTCCACGGTTTCGGGCAGGGCGGCCGGCATCGTCCGGGAGAACGTCACCCGGGCCTTCGCCGGAATCTTGGGGCGCTCCCCGGAGGGGGTCTCAACGGTCTCGGTCAAGACCGAGCGGACCCCGACAGGAGCTCCGCGGGACTCAGCTCCGAGAAGTCTTCCACCACGATCACCTCGTGCTTGACGCCCAGCTCTTCCGCGATCTCGGGCAGCTCCTCCTCCAGGATCTTACCCACCTTGTCCCCTCGCTCCCGCACCAGCACCAGCCGCTCCGCGCCGGACTTCTCCACGCTCTCTCGGACCTCTCGCCGGGCCCGCCTCACCGTTTTAATGATCCCCTCGGGCAGCTCCTCGGGCAGGTTCGGGTTCACCTTCCGATAGTCCTCGGGAATCAGCGGGCCACCCGTCTGCACCACCGGCCGCTCCACGAGGTCGCGCAGGATCTTCCGCTCCCTACCCCTCACCACGATGAACACGGCGTCCCGAAACTCCTCGCGGACCCGCTCCTCGCTGACCTCTTCCTCGGCCTCCAGCCCGGCGATCCGCTCCACACCCGAGAGGATATCGTTCAGGAGCTTGGCCACCCGCCTAGCCTCGCGCCCCTTCACCACGTGATCCGGGGCCGAGCGCGTCAGGTAGTGGTCCAGCTCCAGCGCCGCGTGCACGATGTCCCGGACGGCGTCCACGTCCAGCTTGACCTCATCCAGGTCCCTCGGGACCCTGAGCCGGCCGCGCCCCGAGGCGACCGCCCGGCGAAAAAGTTCTTCCAGCCGGTCGCGCCTCGTCACCGCGGATCCCCCGATGACGACTGAGCTGTTAGCCGAGCGGGCGGGCCCCGTGACGAGAGGATGGCTGGCCGAGGGGTCACCACCCCTCCTTAATGATCCTAGTCGGCACGGCCCCCGTCAGCGAGAATTTACTCCTCCTCACCTCCACGATCACCGGAGTGCCCGGCTCGGCGTCCCCCTCCACCTCGTACTCCCCGGGCAGGGTGTTCGCGGCCAGGTCGCTGCCGACGATGACCACCACTCGATTCTCACCGGACCTCTCGAGCACGACGCCGAGCGTCCAGTCGCGCGTGAACTTGCGCCGGAGCGTCACCAGCGCCAGAACGACGCCCGCGATCGGAATGCCGAAGGCTCCGACACCGGGCAGGGTCAGCTCCAGCGGCAACATCAGCGCCACCAGTGGAGGCAGGTTAGTCAGCGCGGCGGAGATTATCACGGAGCCCAGGATGATCAAAGCGGCGTACCGGTACGGCTGCCAGTGCTCCTCGAACGGGGAAACGCGCCGGAGCCAACCCAGGCTGAAGGCAGCGACGAACGTTGAGAGGACGGAGAGCCACTCCCAAAGGAAGACCGGGGGCACGACGATCTCCTCCAGCACCACGAAGATAACGGTGGCGAGCAAAGAGAGCTGGAAGGTCAGGGCCGGGATATCCCACGGCATCCTCGGCGCGGCCGCGATCCTCTTACCCCTGATCTCGATGTCCTTGAACGGGATCTCCTCGAGCTCGGGCAGAAGGACCCTGCCCTCGCGGACGGCCTCCACCGTCTCCTGCGCGGTCCTGGTCAGCCGGTGGAAGAGCTCGATCGACCGCTCGGCTGAGTCGGCCAGCTGAGACGCCATCTGCGCCGACCTCTTCGGCCCCTCTCGAATCGCCTTAACGATCAACCACGGCAGGTTCACCACGATGTAGCCGACGATGGCCGTGAACTTCCAGACCGCGCGACCGACGCGCTCAAGCACCTCATTCCTCCCCGCTCAGCTCGTCGCGGTGCGCCTCCAGCAGCCGCTCCTCCTCCCCGACCGCCTCGGCGGCCGTGACCACGTTGCTCGACTCGTACACGTCCGAGAGCCGGTCCCGGTACTTCTTGTCCCGGAGTAGGTGGTGATCCAGGATCACCTGACCGACCCGGTCGGACATCTCCAGGAGGTGATCGGAGGCCTTCTCCAGGTTCTCCTTGGAGAACCGGAAGCCGAGGAGGTACGTTGGAGGGCCACTGATCAGTACAAGATCCGGCCGGTCCTCGACGATCCACTCCAGGGCGGGCCTGTAGACGGGTCCCTGCACGTCCGACGCGTGCAGGACCGTCGCGTTCTCCGTCCGGACGCGCAGGCACAGCACGTACCCCAGACTGGTCCCCTCTGGCCCGTGCGGGAACGGGGGCGAGAACTCGAGTCGGGTGTCTCCGAACTCGAACGAGCGCTCGTCGGCCACCTCGTACTCGACGCCCTCCTCCTCCAGCCGGCTCGTGAGCGCCTTCGCCCGCCGCATCTGGTTCGGATTGATGTTCTCCTCCGGGTCCTTGAGGAGCACCAGCCGATCCGAGTAGAGCTCCTTGGCCGTCTCCTCGTCGCACGCCTCGTACTCCCGCTCCAGGAAGGGAGTGTGGTGATCGTAGTGGTAGTGCGAGATCGTGATCACGTCCGCCCGATCCGCCGCCCGCTGTATCTCCTCCCGGACCTCCTCCAGCGCCTCCCACTCCTCGTCGGCCGGGGGCAGGCCGTAGCGCTTCGGGGGTATGGACACGCCGGGGTCCACGAGCACGGTCACGTCGGGGGTCTCAATCAGCGTGGCCATGGATCTGACTCCGAAGCTCTCGAACCCCAGGGGCCGGACCTTAATATCGCCGAACCTGAGCGTCCTCGCCACGGTCAAGTACCCCAGGGCTCGTCATTCACCCGACCGGGGTCGGCCTACCTCGATCTCTTCATCCCGCCTCGGCGTGGTCGCAGGGTCTTCATGAGCGTGAATCCGCGGTTGTTCGCCTCGTCATCGGTCGTCCGCCAGAGCCACCAGCTCGGTTATATTTCTGCCGGATTTGTCGTAGAAGCGAACGTCCCGACGACGGTACGGGTACGCCGCAATCGCGTGCACGGCACCCAGCCGCTTGAACAGCATTAAGTCGTCCTCCGAGGGGGCCGGGTCCCCGGAGGGGTGGGAGTGGAACGTCCCCACCGCCCCCTTCAGGTGCACGGACATCAGGTCGAACACGGCCCCCGTGTCCGACGCCTCGAACGGGACAACCAGGACCGAGTCCACGACGATCTCGTCCCCGTCCACCTCTCCGCCCAGGACCGTGAAAAACTCGTTCGGGTGGTTCTCCCGGCTCGCCTCCAGCAGCGAGTCGAGAAGGTCAGCGCTGAACCTCACCAGCCTTACCAAGCCTCACTACCCTCCTCCGCCGGCGCTCAATCTCGAGCTCCCTAACCTTCCTTCTGATAATCCCCACTACCCGACCGACCGCGCCGTGCCACCCGGCGACCCCCAGCAGCACGAACGCGCCCACCGTCGTCGCCAGGGCCGTGGCCGGGGCCGGGATGCATCGGGCCACCCTCTGCTTCACCACCCGCGACGGGTCGAACAGGACGCTCACGTTGACCAGGCCACGGAACCTCTCCTGCACGTCGGACAGCGCGCTCCGCCGCGCCCGAACCTTCACGGTCGCTGAAGCACCGACCACCACGTACCCGCTCGTGTAGGTGATCCACCCCGAAACCCTGTCGACCAGCTTAGGCACGTCCTCAAGTTTAACCCGCCTGGTGTCCAGCGTCAGCACCAGCTTGCTCGGTGAGGCGAACCGGGCACTGCCGATCCCGGGGAACGCGACCCGAACTTTCCGCTCGATCCAGCGCTGCCGCTCCGGGTCCACCGGCTCCCCCAACGTGAGCTCCACGGTCACTTCGGACCCGACCGGTCTCGCCCCGTGCCTCCGCAGCTCCTTTAGGGCCGAGGGGAGGTCGGAGGGGGTGGCGGTCACTTTGGCCAGCAGCGGTTGCTCGCTCCAGAACTCCGCCACGACCCCCGGCAGGTCCGTGAGCGCCGGAACGATGAGGAACGCCCCGGCCGCGACCCCAAGGGCGGCGGACCCGCCGATGGCGACCGCCGGAGACCCAAGCATTCGGCCCGCCGTCCCGACCGTGTAGGCGAGGGCCGCGAGCAGTAGGGTCGAGAGGGCCGAAATCGTCACCGTCAGCGCGCCCACGGCGGTCCCCCCGGCCCAAAGCAATTAAGCCTTATTTGAGCGTTAAGTCCCGGCACTCAGCGCCGGGGGTCGTCCGGCTTGATCGAGAAGGTGCTGGCGGATCTGAACCGCGTGGACGGTGTGCACGGCTCGCTGGTCGTCTCGAGCGACGGTCTGATCATCGCCGAAGCGGTGCCGCCGGACATCGACTCGGAGGTAGTGGGAGCCATCGCCACCACGGTGTACGGTTCGGGAGAGCGAGTCGTCGACGAGATGGATCTCGGCGAGCTGGAGCAGATGCTCATCGAGTCGTCCGAGGGTAAAGTGATGATCATTGCGATCAGCGACGAGGCGACGCTGGTCCTAATCACCGACCCCGACGCCAACCTGGGTCTCATTCGGCTGAGGGCGCAGGAGGCGGCGGAGGAGATCGCCAAGCAGCTATAACCTTTCCTCCTCCCTCCAAATCCCTTCAAACGACTCGGAGGAGGTTTTAGGGTGCTGAACATCGTGGCTCGCATAGTGGGTAAGTTCAAGCGGCTCTTCAGGAGAGGGGAGGAGGGTACTGAGGAGAGGCTCCCAGAGGAAGAGGCTCGGGAGGTCAGGGAGGAGGCACTCCAGCGCGCCCTCCAGATAGCGTCTAAGCAGCTGGAGCCGGACGAGCTGGTGGAGACGGCCAAGCGCGACATGTCCAAGGCGCTCAGCGAGCTCAGGGAGTACTTCGGGTTCGAGCGGATGGTGGTCATCGACAGGGACGGGAAGCCCATCGGGATGTCCGGTGGTGGGTCGTTCGAGACCGAGCTCATCGAGGCGCTTAGGAGCGTGTTCGAGGCCGCTGAGACCGCGGACACGATCATCGTGTCGTCCGAGAGCGAGGGACCGAATTACCTAGCGGTCAAGATCAACGACAGCATTGCGATCTGCGAGACCAAGACAACGCCCTCGGATGCGGACATATTCATGTTAAGGAACGACCTCAGCATGGTGATAGAGTCCGCGAGTCTCCCGGCCTCGACCGAGGAGACGGACACCCCGTACGTGGTGACCGACAGGCAGGGACTCGTGGTCGCCTCGTCTGGAGTATCCAATCCGGACCGAATCGCCGCTGAGGTCAGCAGGTTGGCGGACTTCTTGGACGAGCACTTGGTAGGGGAACTGGAGTGGGTAAAGCTCACGACCGATTCCGGGGAAACTCTGGCGGTAAAACCCTATAAGGATGTCTTAGTCGCCTTCGTCGTCGAGTCAGACTTGGAGGAGGTTGACGAAGAGTGTGAAAAAGTTGCCAAGTCCCTCGCGTCCAGCCTGGAGGGTCTCATCGACCTCACCGCCGAGACGTCAGCTTCCAAGTCCAAGGCTAAGCCCTCAGAGGAGGGGTAGCGAGCTTGGCTGAGTCCGAGGAAAGGGAGGGCTGCAGGGTCATCTGCATCGCGTCGGGTAAGGGCGGAACCGGCAAGACGACCGTGACCGCCAACCTGGGCACCGCGCTCGCGGATATGGATGGGGAGGTGTTCATCCTGGACGCGGACATCGCCATGGCCAACCTGGGTCTGATTCTTCAGATGGAGGACGCGCCCGTGACCCTGCACGACGTGCTGGCCGGCGAGGCCGAGGTCGAGGAGGCCGTGTATGAGGGTCCCAAAGGCGTGAAAGTTGTTCCGGCCGGGATCTCGCTGGAGGGCATCCGGAAGGCCAACCCGGAGCGGCTCCGGGACGTGGTGGAGTGGATCGTCGACCAGGCCGACTTCCTGCTCATCGACGGTCCGGCGGGGCTGGGCCGCGACGCCCTGACAGCCCTCTCAGCCTCGACCGAGTGCCTGCTGGTCGTTAACCCCGAGATCGCCTCGATCACCGACGCGCTCAAGGTCAAGGCGGTCGCCGAGCGGGTCGGAACGGAGGTCACCGGAACCGCCGTTAACCGGGTGACCAAGGACAAGACCGAGCTCACGAAAGAAGAGATCGAGAAGATCCTCGAGACCAAGGTCCTGGCCGAGATCCCCGAGGACCCCGAGGTGCGCCGCGCCGCGGCGTTCGGCGAGCCGGTGGTGGTGCGCAGCCCCAAGTCGGCGGCCGCTCAGGCGTTCAAGAAGCTGGCCGCGGAGCTGCTCGGCATCGAGTACGAGATCGAGGTCCCGGACAAGGAGGGCATCCTGTCCAGGATCATCAAGGGACTGTTCGGTAAGCGGTGAGCTAGAACCGCGCCTCCCAGAGATCGTCCCCGACGTGATGCACGTTCTTGATCGCCCGTCCTCGATCCCTCTCCTCGATTTCTGACGCCCCGAACCGGGCGATGCCCACCGCCAACGGCCGCTGGTTCCGCTCGTCCATGACGACCACGCCGTCCCCTTCCTCGAACTCCCCGCGAACCTCCACGATCCCGGGCACCATGACGTCCGCGCCCGAGGCGATCGGCTTCACCGCCCCCATGTCCACAAGCACCGCGTGCCCGACATCCTCGGGCTCCATCTCTAGGAGCGGGTGGAGGGTCGGCAGCCACAGCCCCTCGATCTCGAACGCCATTACCTTACCCTTCGCGATGATTATCCGCTCTACGTCCGACTCCTTGACGTGCCCCAGCTCGACGATGTCCTCCCCCTCCAGCGGCCCCTCGAGATCGACTCCAACCGCCTCCCTAACGCTGTCCAACACCTTCATCAACTCCTTCTCCGACACCGGATGCCTCCGAGAAACCTTCATGTCGCGCTTCTCCCCCCACCCGTGATCCGAACGGGGGTAGTAGCCCCGTTGAGGCCGCACGACGCCCTGCGGGATTTTTTGGACGACATCGTGATCGTGGAGCTGAAGACCGGGAAGACGCTCCGCGGTCGGCTCGTATCCTTCGATGGGCACTTGAACCTCGTTCTGGATGACTGCGTCGAGATCTCGGGCGACTCCGAGGTCCGGCTCGGACGCGTGCTCGTCCGTGGTGACAGTGTGACCTTAATATCCCCCGCGGAGGTCGGGTAGGCGGAGGGGGTGGTAACCCTTGTCCAAGGGCACGCCCTCGTTTGGCAAGCGTAACAAGACGAAGACCCACGTTAGGTGCCGCCGGTGCGGTCGCCGAGCTTACCACGTGAGAAAGGGGTACTGCGCCGCCTGCGGGTTCGGGCGCTCGCGGCGGATGCGGAAGTACAACTGGCAGAACAAGAAGGTCAACCGGCAGCGGCGACGGTAAGGGAGGCCCGGCATGCCACCTAAGCGCGAGCGGAAGCGATCGCCCGTCGACGTGCGAGTGATCGTCGAGGGGGCCGCCGACGCGGAGGTAGTCTCCAAGGTCCTCCAGCGCATGGCCCTCGGCGGCGAGTTCAACGTCACCATCACCTCCATCATCCCCACCACGCACCCTCACATCGCCCGCCGCGCGGCCGACGGCGCCGACGTGGTCCTCATCGCCACCGACGCCGACAAGCCGGGAAGGAAGCTGGCCAGCGAGTTCAAGGAGGAGCTCAAGGACCTCGTCGGGCACGTCGAGCGGGTGAAGATGCCAATCGGTCACGACGTGGAGCACGTCAACCTGGACATCGTGGAGAAGGAGCTCCGCAACGCCCTCATCCGGGCCGGGCTCAAGGGCCTGGTTAAGCTCAAGAAAATGCGCGAGGAGCTGGAGGAGCTCCGCGAGCGCGTGGAGGAGCTCGAGGAGCTGGAGGAGAGCCTGGAGGAGAAAGAGGAGGAGCTCGAGGAGCTCCGGGAAGAGCTCGAGGAGGTGTCGGAGGAGCGCCGTGAGCTGGAGGAGGAGAAGGAGCGGTTAGAGGAGGAGGTCGAGCGTCTGCGGGACGAGGTGGAGCGCCTCCGAGAGAAGCTCAAGGACCGCGAGGACCTGCTGGTTCCAATGGAGCTCGAGGACCTCTGCCGAGAGGTCGGGCTGTCCCCCGGCGACCTGGAGCCGGAGGTGGTGGAGGAGATCGGCGAGACCATCGGCATCGAGGTGGTCGTGGGAAAGCGTAGGATGGCCGCCCCGTCCCGAGAGGACGCGCTCGAGGTTCTTCGGATTTACAAGTCCACGATGGAGCTCTCGAGGCGGGACGAGGGCGCTGGGGAGGATGGAGGAGAGGAAGCGGAGGCTGAGGAAGAGGTTGGAGAAGGTGAAGGAGAGGCTGAGCCGGAGGAGATTATTCCGGGCGAAGATGAGGAGGCTTGAGGAGGCCTGCAACGGCGAGCGGTGCGCGCTGGTCCGGCGCGACAGCGTGGAGTGGGCGGCCCACTTCCCCGGCCTGGCGTTTTACGCCGACTTCGAGGCGGAAGAGTACGTCCTCGTCGTCCCGAAAATGGACCTCAGCGCCGTCCGTGAGTGGCCCGTGCCGGAGGAGGTTGAGGTAGTCGAGCGTGACCGGGCCGGCGACCTGAGGCCGGCGCGGGTGAGCGACTCCGACCGGGCCCCCAAGCACGTGCCGTGCTACCGGCTGAAGGTGTCGGACCGGGTCCAGAACGTTAAGCTCTCCAAAACGAAAGAGGAGGTGGAGGTGATCCAGGAGCTGGTGAGGATCACCGAGGACGTCATGAGATCCCTCATACCCGCGGAGGGCCGGAGCGAGAGTGAGGTGGCCGGCGAGCTTGCGAGGACCTCCGTTGAGATCGGCGCCAAGCCCGCCTTCGATCCCATCGTCGGCTACGACGAGGGGGCCGGCGTCCCCCACCATCACCCCGACCCTCGCCGGAGGGAGTGGGACCACGTGATGCTAGTCGATTTCGGCTTGAAGTGCGTTTACTGCACGGACGTCACCCGGACCGTATGCGCGCGGGACGGCGACGCGGTCCCGGTGCTCGAGACCGTCTGTGAGGCCCTGGAGGAAGCCCTGGACGAGCTCAAGGCCGGGGTGAACCCCAAAGAGATCGAGGAGCGTGTCCGGAAGGAGATGGAGGACGAGTTCCAGGACTTCGAGTTCCCGCACAGTCTCGGCCACCACGTCGGGGTAGCCGTTCACGAGGGTAGGCTGACCGGCGAGCTGCCGGAAGGGGCCGTAATAACCGTCGAGCCGGCCCTGTACTCCGAGCGGTTCGGGGTTCGGGTGGAGGAGATGGCGGTCGTTCGAAGGGACGGGTGCGAGGTGCTCACCAACCTGCCTCGGGAGTGGGTCGTTTGACCGGCCTGGGGGAGGTGCTCCCGGGAATACGAGCCTACGGGAGCCGGAGGGCCGTTCGCGACGCCCTTCGGGCGTGCTTAGGGGAGCGCACGGTCCTGATATGCGTGATCGGGAACACGGAGATCAGCCTGATTCCGGGGATCTCCGCGGCCGGGAGAACGCCGGAGCTAACGCTACACACGCCCGCCGGGGACGTGGAGCTGATCTGCCTGGACCGGATCGTGAACGCGGAGGACGTTCCGCAGAACCCGTCGGGAGCGCCCTCCCCCGCCGTGATCACCCGGGCGGCCATGGAGCTGGCCTCGATCCCCTTCCTTCCCGCCGACGCCGGCGTTGCCGTGGAGCCCGCGTGCCCCTGCATTGACCTCGGCGGGGAGGTGGCTCGGGACTTCCGGAAGGGTCCGGCGCTGTCCGAGAACACGTACGAGGACCTGATCGAGGCGGGGAGGCTCCTGGGTCGCGAGCTGAGCCGGGACGTGGGCTTCCTGACCGTGGGGGAGAGCGTGCCGGGCGGCACGACCACTGCGATGGCGGTGATGGCCGCGCTCGGGTACGAGGTCAGCGGCCGATTCGCGAGCAGCTCGCACGAGACCCCGCACGAGATCAAGGAGAGGGTCGTGCGCGAGGGGCTCGAAGCGCAGGGCGTGGAGCCGGGAGACGTGGACCCGCACGAGGCCATCCGCCGGTTCGGCGACCCGATGATGCCCGCGGTGATCGGGATCATCAAGGGGTCCAAGGTCCCGGTCCTGCTGGCCGGTGGGACGCAGATGGCACCCATCCTCGCGTGCCTGTCTGAGGAGGGAGAGTACGACCCCGGTCGCGTGTTCGTGGGCACCACCAAGTACGTGGTCGAGGACGAGGACTCCGACATCCAGGACCTGCTGAGTCAGGTGGGAGAGTTCGCCCTGTTCTCCGCCGACCCGGGGTTTTCGGAGTCCAAGTACCGGGGGTTCACCCTGTACGAGAAAGGGTACGTGAAGGAGGGGGTCGGGGCCGGCGGGGCTCAGCTGGCGGCCGCCCTCAAGACGCGCGGGGAGGTGACCCCGGAGGACATGGTGAGGAAGTGCGAGGAAGTGTACGAGCGCTGGCGGGAGGCCTGCGAGTGAGCCGGAGACGACGGGCTACGAGAAGACCCGCTCGACCAGCTCCCGCTCGAACGCTCGGTGGGCCGCGAGGTGCCTGTCCAGGTCCCGGAACACGCGGTAAACGAGCAGCGGGTACACCGGTGGCAGGAGCAGGGAGAGCAGGGCGTACGAGCCCACCCCCTCGTACGACACGCACCGTCGCATCTCCAGGCCCGCCTCGAGGTGCTCCCCGAGCAACTCCACTATCGCGACCTCTTTCCGCTCGTGCCGGTGCATGCGCCAGTACACCCGGCACAGGACGTACAGGCACGAGAGACCGAGCGTGACCAGGCCCGCCACCGCCCACAGGATCTCGTCCATCCTCTCGACCCGCGCCAGCTCGCCCAGCTTGCGCGTCACGGTGAGGTAGCGCCGCCTCGAAATCATCCCCGCCTCGTACAGCACCTCAGCCAGCGCGCGGAAGAACCGCTCCGAGCGCTCGAGATGGAAGTTGACCCCGCGCACGAGCAGGTACGCGAGCACGGCGTTCACGACCGCGAAGGAGACCACCAAGTTCAGCAGCCCGAGCGGTATCGCCAGGTCCCCGGCCCGACCGATGGAGGCACCGGAGACGCGTAGGAATCCGGCCGCCGTGACCACCACGGCGGATGTCGAGACGACGGGGGCGAAGACCACCAGGCCGACGGCCGCGGCCGGGTCCAGGATTCGATCCCTCTCGCCGTCTCGCAGGGCCTTCTCCAGGCGTCTCAGCCAATGATCAACGCTCATTCACGCACCTCCGCCGAACCGGTACTTGATGAAGCAGGGCCCCTCCTCAGAGACCATGCACGGGCCCACCGGGTTGGTCGGCGTGCACTCCCTGCCGAAGAGTGGGCAGTCCTCGGGCGTGGCGAGGCCTCGCAGGATTCGGTCGCAGATGCACCTCTCGTGCGCGCCGATGCTAAAGTCCGGCTCGATCCCGGCCTCGCTTGCGTCGTGTTCGGAGAGCTCCTCCCGCAGCGCCAGCCCGGACTCCGGGATCGTGGGGAATCCACGCCACGGCCGGTCCTCCGGCTCGAAGGCCCGCTCCATGGCCCTCAGCGCCACCCGGTTCCCCTCCGGCCTCACCGCCCGCGTGTACTCGTTAACCAGGCCGGTCTCGCCCCGCCGGACCATCCTGAGGCACGCGAGGACCGCGATGAGCACGTCCTCGGGCTCGAACCCCGCGATCACGCAGGGCGCCCGCTCCGCGATCGGCTCGTAGGGCCGCTCGCCGATGATCGTGGACACGTGCCCGGGGCAGATGAACGCGTCGATCTCGCACTCGCCCTGCTCGAGCAGCCACTCCATCACGGGCGGTATCAGCCGGTGGGCCGAGAGCACGTACAGGTTCGACGGCGGGTCGTCGAGCAGCACGGCCGCGGTCGTCGGAGCCGTGGTCTCGAACCCCACCGCCAGGTAGAGCACGTCCCGATCCTCCGACTCGGCGATCTGCTCCGCCTGCCGCGCGCTCTGGACCACCCGGACGTCCCCGTCGCAGGATGAGAGCGAGCCGCGCGGGGTCGGGACGCGGTACACGTCCCCGAACGCGCAGACGACCATTCCGTCCTCCGCCGCCTCGATGGCGGCCGCGAGCTCTCCGGCCGTAGTCACGCAGACCGGGCAGCCCGGCCCGCAAACGAGGCGCACGTTCTCCGGGAGGAGCGACCGGAGACCGTGCTCTACGACTGTCCGCTCGTGCGAGCCGCACACGTGCATGATGGAGACCTCGCGGTCGAGCTTCTCGGCCTCCCGGTGGATGCGCCGGACGATGCGCTCAACCATCCTCCGCCTCTCCATGCTTCAGCTCCTCCTCCACGTGCTTGAGCACCTCCTCCCACACCTCCAGGGACGCCTTCGCCTCCTCCTCGGAGAGCTTCTGAATGGCGAACCCCGTGTGCACGATGACCCAGTCACCCTCCTTCACGTCCTCCAGCAGGCTCACGTCCACCTCCTGCTTCACGCCTCCGAAGTCCACGATCGCTCGGTCGCCCTGCAGCTCCACGATCTTCCCTGGAATGGCCAGACACATGCGAGGCGGCCCCCCACGGGCGACCGAAGGATTTCTTTCGTATTTTCCCTCCGCGGGCCGGGGGCGCTCCAAGTGCCCTGGGAGGAGATCGAGCACACCGCGGACGCGGCCTTCCGCGTGTGGGCGGACTCGCTGGAGGAGCTGCTCGTCGACGCGGCCAAGGCGCTCTTCGACCTGATCACGGACCTCGACGCGGTCGAGCCGAGGGAGGAGGTGAGGATCGAGGTGACCGAGGCGGAGGACGAGGTGGAGCTACTGCACGACTGGCTCGAGGAGATCCACTTCCAGCACGAGGTGGAGGGCCTCCTGTTCTCCGAGTTCGAGGTCGAGGAGCTGGAGGAGACGGACGAGGGGTGGCGGCTGGTCGGTACGGCGAAGGGGGAGCCTTACGACCCGGACCGGCACCCGTTCCACACCGAGGTCAAGGCGATCACGTACCACAACATGCGGGTCGAGCGAGAGGACGACCGGTGGGTCGCCGAGTACGTGGTCGACCTCTGAGGGGGCGGCCCCGTGAACCTGGACGCCTACCGCCGGCTCGTCCGCGACACGGAGCGGCGATACATCAACGTGAACCCGATCCAGCGGGGCGGCGTCCTCACCCCCGAGGCCAAGAAGGCGCTCATCGAGTTCGGCGACGGGTACAGCGTGTGCGACTTCTGCGAGGGCCTGCTTCACGAGGTCGAGAAGCCGCCGATCAAGCAGTTCCACGAGGATCTGGCCGAGTTTCTGGGCATGGACGTCGCGCGCGTGACCGCCGGCGCCCGGTACTCGAAGGAGGCCGTCGTGGGGGCCCTGTGCGAGGAGGGGGACGTCATGGTCGTCGACGCCCTGGCCCACTACACCACCTTCCTCGCCGCGGAGCGATGGGGAGTGAAGGTCCGGGAGGTCCCGCACACGGGCCACCCGGAGTACCGGGTCAAGGTGGAGGAGTACGAGCGGATCTTCGACGAGGTGGAGGACGAGACCGGGGACCCGCCGGCGCTCGCGCTGCTCACCCACGTGGACAGCGAGTACGGGAACCTGGCCGACGCGGAGAAGTTCATCAAGATCTGCCGAAAGCGGGGCGTGCCCTGCGTCCTCAACTGCGCCTACACGATGGGACGCATGGACCTCTCCAAGCTCAAGCCCAAGCCGGACTTCATGATCGGCAGCGGGCACAAGGGCATGGCCGCCTGTGCGCCCTGCGGCGTCCTCGCGATGCGGGAGGAGTGGGCGGAGGAGGTGCTCCGCGGGTCCTCAGTGAAGGGCGACTTCTCCGGGCGAAGCTGGCCGCACAAGGAGGTGGAGCTGCTCGGCTGCACGGTGATGGGCGCACCGATCGTCACCATGATGGCCAGCTTCCCGCACGTGGTCGAGCGCGTCAAGAGGTGGAAGGAGGAGGTCGAGAAGACGCGCTGGCTCGTGGAGGAACTCGAGCGGATCGAGGGCGTCCGCCAGCTGGGTGAGCGGCCCAAGCGGCACGATCTCGTGAAGTTTGAGACCCCGGGGTTCGACAAGATCGCCCGTGAGCACCCGAGGAAGGGGTACTTCCTGTACGAGGAGCTCAAGGAGCGCGGGATCACGGGGATCCAGCCCGGCCAGACGAAGACGATCAAGCTGAGCGTGTACGGCCTCTCCGAGGAGCAGGTGGAGCGGGTGATCGAGGCCTTCCACGAGATCGCCGAGGAGCACGGGCTCGAGGTGTCCTGAAGGGGTCCCGGAATGCGCGTCGTCGTCCTGTTCTCCGGTGGCCCTGACTCCGTCCTGGCCGCCCTGCTCGCCTGGGAGGAGCTGGAGCCGGACCGTATGCTCCTCGCCACGTACGATAACGGCGTGCTGCTGAACGTCGAGAAGGCGAAGATCAACTACTCTCAGGTCCGCCGTCGGGTGGAGTGTGAGCTGGAGTGGCGCGTGTTCGACGTGCACGGGATCTTCCACCGCTGGGGCCTGCGCGGGCTCGAGCGCAGGATCCTGAGGTTCGGGTGGAACCCGGTGTGCCTGGACTGCAAGTTTTGCATGCTGTACCACGCGCTCGAGAAGCTGAAGCCGGACGTGATCGTGACCGGAGACCGCCGCTCCCGAGACTACCCCGAGCAGACGCCCGCCGCCAAGGAGTTCTGGGAGGAGATGTGCAAGGAGTACGGCGTCGAGTACCTGGCCCCGGTCTGGGACCTGGAAAAGAAGGAGGTGTACGAGGGGCTGATCGAACGGCGCGTGTCCGTGCGCGGCTCCGAGCCCAAGTGCATGCTGGCGGGCTCCTGGAAACAGCCCGTGGACGAGGAGAAGGTGGAGGAGTACCTGGAGGGGCTGCGTAAGCGGCTTCGCGGGCTCCGGGAGGCTACTCGCTCTCGCTGAGGTCCCTCAGCTCGTCCACCACGCCCTCCAGCTCCTCGATCGCATCGTCCATCGAGGACCGGCACTCGCGCAGGCTCTCCGCCACCCGGTTCAGCGAGGAGGCCACGTCGCTCACCTTAGAGCGCAGCCGCTCCAGCTCCTCTTCCTCCGCCTTCAGCTTCTCCTCCACCTCCTCCTTACCGGTCACGATCTTGAGCTCTCCGCTCTTCAGCATGTCGTAAGTCTCCTGGATCAGCTCGCCCGCCTTCGTCTCACCCTGCAGGTGCTTCCGGATCGTAGTCTCCGTGCGCCCCAGCTCCTCCGCGATCTCCGCGACCGTGTACCCGGCCTTCTGCCGGGCCAGCGCGGCCGCCGCGACCGCCAGCGAGTCCACCCAGGTCAGGAACTTCTGCTCATGAATCATCTCCAGCACCTTGGGCCGGAAGAGCGTCGCGACCAGCAGCACGGTCTCCAGCTGGTGGATCTCCTGCTTGTCCATCGGCTGGAATGGAATCTCCGAGAGGTCGATAACCTCCTCGACCGGCTCGGTCATCGGGCGCACCCCCCAGCCGAGGGCCGCTCCCGCGTATTTAAACTCTAGGAAAGGGGCGCCCGCCGGCCATGCTCGCGAAGTTCGACTCGCACGTGCACCTGGACGTGCGGCCGGAGGACGACGTCAGGCGCATGAGCCTCGCTGGGATCCGCTACGTGCTTACCCTGGCCCACGACCCCATGCCCTTCCGAAACCACGAGGCCCTGATGGGGCACTGGGAGGCCGTCCAGTCCGCGGCCGAGGACGCCTCGGAGTACCTGGTCGACGCCCGAATCGGGCTCGGGATTCACCCGCGCGCCGTCCCGGAGCAGGGGATCGAGGAGGCCCTGCGGGCCCTGGAGTCCCGCCTCGACGACATCGACGCCGTCGGGGAGGTCGGGCTGGAGAAGGCCACGGATCAAGAGGTCGAGGTCCTGCGAGAGCAGCTCGACCTCGCCGCCACCGAGGACGTGCCCGTCGTCGTCCACACCCCGCGCAGCCGGGACCCGAAGGTCATCTCCCGGATCCTTGAGACGGTTAAGGAGTCGGACGCGGACCCCGAGCTGGTCGTGGTGGATCACCTGGACGAGAAGTTCCTGGACGCCGTGCTCGGTGAGGGCTTCAACGCCGGTATCACCGTTCAGCCGGGCAAGGCCACCGTCGAGGAGGCCGTCGAGATGGTCCTCGAGCACCGGGAGGACTCGGACCGGATCCTGATCAACAGCGACGCGTCCCGGGCGCCCAGCAACGTGCTCGCCGTGGCCGAGGTAGCCCTCGAGCTCGAGCGGAGGGGGTTCGACGACGTGGAGGCCGTCGTTCGTGACAACGCCCTCCAGCTGTTCTAACCGGATCCGGCACCCCTAAAACCCCGTCCTCGAGGTCCGACGGAGGGGTGCACGATGCGCATCGCGCTCGTCGGAGGCACCGGCGACCAGGGGTTCGGCCTGGCCCTCAGGTTCGCGGCCGCGGGTCATGAGGTCGTGATCGGATCCCGGGAGGAGGAACGGGCGCTCAAGGCCGCCGAGAAGGCGAGGGAGATCCTGTCCGGGCACGGGTACGGGGACGCGACCGTGGAGGGGAGGGAGAACGAGGAGGCCGTCTCGGACGCGGACGTGGTCTTCCTGACGGTCCCCTTCTTCGCGGTGATCGAGACGGTCAAGGGGCTCCGTGACTCGCTCCCGGAGGACGCGATCGTCGTGGACGTGACCGTGCCGCTGGAGACCGCCATCGGCGGCCGGCCGACCCGGCTGGTCACCCCGTGGGAGGGCTCGGCCGCGGAGACCGTTCAGTCCCTGCTGGACCAGCCCGTCGTCTCGGCCTTCGAGAACGTCTCGGCGGAGCTGCTCCAGGACCTGGACCGAGAGGTCGAGTGCGACGTGGTCGTCTGCTCCGACGACGAGGACGCGAAGGAGACGGTGATGGAGCTCGCGGAGGACATCCCCGGCGTGCGGGCGATCGACGGTGGGCCGCTCGCCAACGCCCGGATCGTGGAGGCCATAACCGCCCTGCTGATCAGCCTGAACCAGCGGTACGGGGAGAAGAGCATCGGGATCCGATTCACGGGACTCGAGTAGGCGGGTCCGCCCGCGTCCCGGTCCTCACCCCTCGGTCCGGGACTTCCTCTTCATCCCGGGGGCCTGGGCGTGCGGGACTTCCTTAAGGTTGTCGAGGACGAGCTGGTGACCGTGCGAGAGGAGCTCTCGCCGAGGTACGACATCCCCGCCGTGCTGCAGGAGCTGGACCGACCGGTGCTCTTCGAGCGGGTGAGGGGGTACGAGGCTCCCCTCCTTGGCAACCTCTGCGCCCGACGCCGATACCTGGCGGAGGCGCTCGGCGTCGACTCCTGGGACGACGTCCTGCGTCGCCTGGCCGAGGCCATGGAGAACCCCGAGCGGCCCGGAAAGGACCCCTCCCCCGCCTTCCTGGAGGCCGAGCACGGCCCCGAGTTCCTGGACGAGGAGCTCCCCATGTGCCGATTCTACGAGACGGACGGCGGCCCCTACCTGACCACCTCCCTGATCATCGCGCGCGAGCCCGAGAAGGGCACGCCCAACGCCTCGGTCCACCGGATGATGTACCTGGGCGACGGCCGGTTCGCCGTGCGGATCGTGCCCCGGCACCTGTACCGGTACTACGAGCGGTCCGGCCGCGACCTGCCCGTGGCCGTGTGCCTGGGAGTGGATCCGAGGACCATGTTCGCGTGCTGCGCCCGGGTGCCCTACGACGTGGACGAGCTGGAGGTCGCGGCCGCCTTCTGGGACGACTTCCGCGTGCACGAGGTGGACTACGACCTGCCCGTGCCCGCCGAGAGCGAGGTCGTGATGGTGGGCCGGCTCGTGGACGAGCGAGCGCCCGAGGGGCCGTTCGTCGACGTCACGAGGACCCTGGACGAGCGCCGGAAGGAGCCGGTCCTGGTCGTGGAGAAGGTGTACGCGCGCGAGGACTTCACGCCGACCGTGATCCTGCCCGGCGGCGAGGAGCACCGGATCATGATGGGCGGACCGGCGGAGGCGACCATCCTGGCGCACGTCTCCCGGGTGTGCGAGGTGAAGAAGGTTCGGCTGACCCCGGGCGGTGGACGGTGGCTTCAGGCGGTCATCTCGATCCGGAAGCGGACGGAGGGGGAGGCCGTGAACGCGGGCCTCGCCGCCTTGGCCGCTCACCCGAGCCTCAAGCACGTGATCGTGGTGGACGAGGACATCGACCCGGACGACCCGGAGGAGGTCGAGTACGCCCTGTCCACCCGCTTCCAGGCCGACCGGGACCTGCACGTCGTGCGCGGGCTCGGCTCGACGCTCGATCCGTCCAGCGAGGAAGGGATCATGGCGAAGGCGATCTTCGACGCGACGGCGCCGGTGGAGGAGAGGGAGCGGTACGAGGTGGTCCGGGTGCCGGTCACGGACCGGGCCCGCGAGGTCCTGAAAAGGCTGGAGTCTGAGTAAGGAAAGGCTACCTGAGGTCCACCGTGTGCTCCAGCTCGGGCCCCGTGGAGATCAGCGTCACCGGCACGCCCACCGCCTCCTCCACCTTCTCCACGAACTTCTTCGCCTCCCGGGGCAGCTCACCCCACGTCTCAGCCTCCGCCGCATCCGGGAACCGTCGGTCGATGCACGTGATCGCGACCTGGGTCGCCCCGTTGATCACGCACGCCCGCCGGGCCATCTCGAAGTCGAACTCACCGATCCGCCTCGGCCGCCCGGTCACCGTACCGCGCTCCACCTCCAGCAGCTCCTCACCGAACTTCTCCACCACCTCCTCCCGGCTGAGCTCCGTCGGGAAGGGGCCCTCACCCACCCGCGTCGCGTACGCCTTGAAGACCACGTAAACCTCGTCCACCCGCGTCGGACCGATCCCCACGTCCGCCGCGAAGGCGCTCGCCGTCGTGTCCTTGCTCGTCACGTACGGGTACTCGATCCCGTGGTACAGAGACAGCCCAAAGCCCTGCGTCCCCTCCACCAGCACGTCCTCACCCTCGTCCACGCACTCGTTGACCAGCCCGGGCACGTCGCCGAGGAACTCCTCCAGCTCGTCCACGTCCCTCGCCAGCTTCGCCTTGCGCAGCGCCCGGTCCGCGTTCGCCGGCCCGCAGCCCGTCTTCGTCGTGTCGATCTCGTCCGAGAGGTGCTTGGACTTCAGCTCCGCCTCTATGTGCTTCTCCTCGATGATCGCGCACCGCTCGTCCACCACCAGCCGCTCCTTCACCCGAAACTCGGACAGCCGGTCCACCTCGTCCAACAGGACCTCCGGGTTCACCAGCACCCCGGGCCCTATCGCCAGCTGCGCGTCCTCGTACGGGAACCCGCACGGGATCTGCCTCAGCCCGTACTCCTTCCCGTCCACCCTCACCGTGTGACCCGCGTTCGGCCCCACACCCGCCCGCGCCACAACGCTCGGCTCGTCCTGCACCGCCAGGTACGCGACGATCTTACCCTTCCCCTCGTCGCCCCACTGACCGCCAGCAACAATGCTAACCCGACCACGACCCCGCAAGCCGAAACCCCCACCCAGGCCGGACGAGCCCGCTCCGAGCGCGGGACGAGCCCGACCACGACGGTCACGCGGTACTTATTGAATTCGTTCAGCGGGAGCGCGTACGACGATCGCACGCCCGCCGGCGCCGCCAGGATGGCGCTCACCGAGAACTCCCGAGACCCCAGCCGGAACCGCACGAAGTCCAGCCCCTCGGCCACCACCATCCAGTCGTTGTCCCTCGGGATCTCCCACAGCCCGACGACGAACCCCGGCAGCACCAATGGAAGCAGCCAGTACCGACCGAAGGGCACCAGAAACGCCGGCGAGACGCTCACGACGACGGATCCCGGTTTCAAGCCCGGCAGCGGGTACTCGAGCACCGCCCGGAACCGCCGGAACGGGTCACCGATCAGCACGTAGGCCGGGTTCGCCAACCCACCCTCCCCGCACCCGCGCTCCCGGAGCACCTCCAGCACCCACGACGCCCACTGGACGGCCTCCCCCAGCTCGTACCCGGCCGCCGCGAACAGGTAGGCCAGCAGGGCGCCCACCGGGCTCACGAACGCGGCCACGGACGAGAACTTCGGGTACCCGTTCGGGGTCGCGAACGACTGGGCCTGCCGGATCACGTTCGGGCTCGCCGCCAGGAACAGCGCGCACCTCCCCTGAGAGTCCAGCGCCCCCAGCCAGGACGTCGGACCCGAGGGGGCGCCCGGAGCCGGAGCCTGCCCGCCCGGCTGGGCCGGTTGCTGCTGACCGGTCTGCTGGGCCCGCTGCGACTGCGCCTGCCCGCCCGTCCTCCCCCGCTGACCCTGCTGCTGAGCCTGGGAGGGCTGAGCCCCCTGACCCGCGGGCGCGGTCGCCACCTCGCTCGCGTCCACGACCGCGCACGGGTGCGAGGCCAGCCCCACGTTCAGCGCCGCCACGTCGGACACCCTGAGCACCGAGACCTGAACGCACTCCCTCAGCCGCGGCTCGTACCGCACCCACCGACTCCTCGGGTCGTAAAGCAGCACGGGGCACGGCTCGCCGTCGGTCAGCCCCGCCAGGATCATCCGGCACGCCGCCAAGAACCCGGGCACGCCCCGGAACGGGAACGCCGCTACGACGAGGCCCCTCGGCGGCTTCAGCTCCGCGAACTCCGCGCCGAACACGACCAGGTACCTGACGTCCCGGGAGTCGACGTCGACCCCGTACACGGACCTCAGCCGGCCCCGGACCTCACCTACCACCTTGCTCGGGTCGCTCGAGGGGCTCACCAGCCCCAAGACCGCGGGCCGCAGGCACGCGAACAGGACCGCGGCCAGGGTCATCGGGTTCGGGTTGCCCGGACCAGGTGGGGTCGCCGCGGCGACCGCGCGGACGGACACCTTCGCCCCCGAGAACCGCCGCAGGTACTCGTCCAGCGTCAGCACCGGTACCCCCGGCACGCTCCGGAGGTACACCGTCGGGTCTCCCCACACGATCGCCCCACACTGCTTGGCCACCACCGGGGCCAGCTCCAACGCCGGCAGCACGTTCGCCCGGTCCAGGCAGAGGAGGAAGTCCACCCGCACACCCGCCTCCCTCGCCGCGTTCACCACCCGGGCGCAGGCCTCCTCCACGGTGTCCGGGAGCCGCTCCCAGCCGGGCCTGACCGTAGAGACGCCGTACGTGAGCACGCGGGACGGCTCGTTCAGCAGCCGGAGCTCCAGCGGTCCCAACGGTCCCTGCACCGGGACCGGAACGACCGACGGACCGTTGGATCGGGCCAGCGACGCGGCCGTGATGAAGACCTTCGCCCAGTCATCCTCCAGCGAGAACGTTCCGGGCACGTTCACCAGGACGTACACCCGCTCCGCGCTCACCGGCACCGCCGCGGCCACCAGCGCCAGCAGCACCACGCCAGCGCGCACACCCACCACCACACGACCCCCGGGACGTGCCTCCGTCCCCGCGAGTGACTCCACTCCAGGACCGTGTAGATGTCACACACCCAGGCCTGCAGGCACGGCCCCGTGACTCGCGGCGCTCGGCCCCGGCCGATGATGACGCGGAAGCGTTCGTCGATACCGTCGAAGTCGATCACCACGGGCTCAGTCCTCGTCCCGCCCCTGGACAGGGCTAAGCCGAAGAAGGCACCGAACCGGAAGTGTACCTCACCTCCGGTGACTGCCTCAACGACGCGGCGCACGTCGCCGAAGTAATGGCCCTTAATCAGGGTCAGCGCGAGGTTTAGGCCCACGCCCACGGCCTGCACGTCGCGGAGCAGGCTCCGGAGCTCCGGGCTGGATCTTGCGCGATCTATGAGCCCGCGGACGAGCCTGCTGATGGCCGTCATGATGCGCGTCCCAGCGGCATCCGCCTCCGCCACGATCCCATAAGGGCCGCACAGGGCTGTGAGCAGAAGCTCGTGTCCGCCACCCGGCTCCTGTCGGAGGATGTGGAAATAATTCACGAGGATTCCGAGATCCTGGAACGCGACGGCGGCCGTGTTCAGGTCGATCGCGCTCAGGTCCCACGGGTAAAGGCCCAGGCAGGGTAGTGAGAACAGGTACGCCGGAGCCCCGACCTGGACGGCGTTGCCCCGGTGGTCGATTAGAGTCGCGTAGGACAGCAGGGTGGTGGGCGAGACTGCTCGCCCACCCCGCCCGGTGTCCTGTCCCGTCATCTCCGCAAGGAGGCTCGGCAGCGTGAGCGTGAACTCAGTTTCGAAGTCCCAGTACCAACCGCCCGACGGCTTCGGCGCCCAGATCAGGATGAGGCCCTCCCACCGCACGCCCTCGGGCTGGACGTCGCGAGTCATCCACAGGACCGGAATCCCGTACACCGCGGCCAGGAACATCGTGGCCGGCCACGGGAAGAAGTGCTCCACGACCTCCCGCTCCCTCGGAGACCCCTCTCCTCCCGGGATCTGCGGAGGGCTCAGCACGACCGCGAATGATCCCCGGATGACGTCCGCCGAGGCGCGCACGAACACGATCTTCTCGCGCCTAAACCCTGGGACGTTTCCGAGTAGCCACTCGAAGTAGCGCTCCAGGTACCCCCGGAACAGGTCGCTTGAGTACACGACGACGACTTTGACGACGTCGACCTCGCGATCACCCACCAGGAGCCGGTCGAAGTTGTCGAGAAACTGTGGACCGGCCGACTCCCGCGGGTCAAGGTCGGTTACGTCGATGACGGCCGCGTTCGGAAGCAGTGGGGCGAGGACGGTCACGTAGCGCCTGTCCACGGTCTCATCCGCCGGGTTCTCGACTCGCACCCTCGCCATGGTCAGGGCCACCGCCGTAACCACCACGCCCACGGTCGCGGGATCCACTCCAGCCTCCCTGCAGTACTCCTCCACCAGCCTCCACTTGAGGGCGAGAGCCGCCGACAGCGCCAGCGGGTCGTACTCCGCGAGGATCGTGATCAGGCGACTGTAACCGAGTTTGGCCGCGAAGTCAACGACGTCCGGCATCTCCCCGGCGTTCCTCAGCCCCAGCCTGACGACCGTGATGCCGGGGCACCGCTGCCGGACGGCCTTGAGCACCGGGTACCTGAGCCAGGGGTCGGCCGAGGCGGGGATCACGTGGATTCGACCCTGGGCGTCCATGTACGAGAGCAGCGAGAAGTAGGGCAGCCAGTACACCGAGATCTGGTACGAGCTCGACACCTGCTCGAGCACGTACGTCTCGCCGCGAGGCCCCTGCTTCGGCTTGATCCAGTCGCCGATCTCGCTGGGCCGCTGCACCCGCTGCTGGCCCGTGGACGGCGCTGGCGTCGTGGCCTGCTGGCCGGTCCGCTGCGCCTGCTGTCCCTGGGCCTGGCCGGCCGGTCCGGAGGTTGTTCTCCCGGTGAACTGGCTCGTGGCGGGGAGACCCACGAACGGTGGAGAGACCGGGGACAGCTGATCGTTCGGATCCTCGGACCCTATGTCCATGTACACGAAGTAGCTCGTATCGAGGTGGACCGGCGGGAGCGCGCCCGCCGGCGCCGCGACGGTTAACGATATGACCGTGACCAGGAGCGGGACCGGCACCGAGCGGTCACCCCGGGGCGATGGGCATGCTGGTGGAGGCGGTGGAGAAGGTGTCATCGGGTCGGGAGGACCCGAAGGAGCGGGTGCACCGTTACCTGGAGGAGATCGAGGAGCGCGACGAGGACATTAACGCGGTGACGTACGTCAACGATGACGCGCCCGAGGAGGTCTCGGACGAGGGGCGCTTGGCGGGCGCGGCGATCCTGGTGAAGGCGAACATCAACGTCGAGGGGATGCCCTGCGACTGCGCGTCACGCACACTAAAAGGGTATCGGGCCCCGTACGACGCGACCGTGGTCAAGCGTCTCCGGCGCGAGGGAGCGGCGATCCTGGGACTGGCGAACATGGACGAGTTCGCGGCGGGTTCTTCGGGTGAGACCTCGTGCCACGGTCCCACGGACAACCCCCGGTGCCCGGGCCGTATCCCGGGCGGCTCGAGCTCCGGGAGCGCGGCGGCGGTCGCGGCCGGCTTCTGCGACGCGGCCCTGGGCACGGACACGGGCGGCTCGATCCGGAACCCGGCCTCGCACTGCGGGGTCGTCGGGTTCAAGCCCACGTACGGGCTCGTGCCCCGGCAGGGCCTGATCGACCTGGCGATGAGCTTCGATCAGATCGGCCCGATCGCCCGAACGGTGCGCGACGCGGCCCTCGTGCTGGAGGTGATCGCCGGCCCGTCGGAGGAGGCGGAGGGCACGCTGCGCCGCACCGAGGTCCCGCGCTACTCGGAGCTGCTCGACCCTGACGAGGTGAGGCACCTGCGCGTGGGGCTGGTGGAGGAGTTCCTGGAGGTGTCCGAGCCGGAGATCGCGGAGGTGGCGAAGGAGGCGGCCAAGGCGCTGGAGTCGGCGGGCGCCGAGGTAGAGGTCGTGAGCGTGGGACGCAAGCTGGTGGATCTGGCCCTGCCGACGTACTACATCATTAACTACGTTGAGTTCTTCTCCGCGACGCGCCGCTTCGACGGTCGCCGGTACGGCCGTCGGATCGAGCACGTGTGCGGGAGGGAGGTGCTGCGGCGGATCGTTGCCGGAGCGGCGATCAGCCGGCAGGAGGCGCGCGGCAAGTACTACGAGCGGGCCCTGCGCGCCCGGTCCTGGATCCGGTCGAAGCTGCTGGAGGTGCTCGAGGAGTACGACGTGCTGATCGGCCCGACGGTACCCAAACCGCCGCACCGGCTGGGCGAGGAGCTCACCGTCCGGGAGATGTACGAGTACGATGTGCTCACGGTCATCCCCAACCTGGCCGGGTGCCCGGCGGGCACCGTCCCGTTCGACACCATCCGCGTCGACGGCGACGAGGTGCCGTGCGGGGTGCAGGTGATAGGCCGGCCCTGGGAGGACCTCACCGTCCTGAACGCCATGGCGGCGTTGGAGGACGCCGCCCGGTTCGAGCCGTGAGGGCGATGACGACCGGTAGATAGGGTGAGCGGATGATCGGGACCGCCGTTGCCGAGCCGGCTCTCGGGCCGGAAAAAGGTCGTGCGCCCGACCGCTCCACCCGCCCGATCACTCCTCTCGAGGCGTGGCGCGGGCCTCGGAGGCGGAGCCGGTGGATCGCGCCGGGGGTCGACGGCTCATCCCACGCTCCGCGTGCCGCGTGCTCGGTGAGAAGCGGCGAGCGGCGCGGCGACCGCTGATCTCCCGAAGCCCGTGCGTGGAGCCTGAATGACCCGTCCCCTCGCCCCGAGCACTCGCCCGATCACGGCTCGTGGTGGGCCCGCTGGGCGCCCCCTAGCCGCGCGTTCTCATCTCTCGGGCGTCCTTGATCCGGCTAACCGGGGGGGGCGGGAATTGTCTCTGGTGACCGCCAGGAACCCGCCCGACCCTCGGGATTTGGGCTCCTTCAAGATCCGGAGGTGCGCCGGCTGCGGGCGGTTGATCAGGATCCCGCTGTCGCACTGCAACTGCACCCGGTGCAACGACCTCCGGGGAGAGGAGCTGGAGGAGGGTCCCTACGTGAACGGCACCGGCCCGTACTGCGATCGCTGCCGCCGCGGGGGGAACCTGACGGCGGGGCGTCCTGAGGTGGCCGTGGCCGTGTGCTTTCTCACCGACCGCCGCAACCACGAGGTCCTGTACCGGGCGGCAGAGTGCCTGGAGCGCGTGGTCGACGAGCTGCGTGAGGACCTGCGGTTCGTCGCCGTGGGGACGCCCGTCGACGACACGTACTTCAACCTCAGGTGCGGGATGGAGGCGGGAATCGACTTCGGGATCCGCGCGCAGATGTCCTCGATATTCACGCACATGGACCCGGACTACCTGATCGTCGCCCACAATCCGGTCCGTAAGCTGAGGGGTCGCCCGCGGGAGCGGTTTAAATACACGATCAGGAAGCACGTCCCCAACCTCCGGCGCGTGATCGTGCTCGAAGACGTCGTCCGGAACGAGGACTTTGCCACGGTTTACCGGGAGCTGGGCCGGGAGCATCCCGACGCGTTCGAGTTCCTGGGGTCGGGCGAGGTTGAGGACCTGATCGAGGCGCTTCGGGAGTGAGCACCGTGCTCACGGGTCGAACCCGGGATCCGGATCGGCTCATGCGGGGGCTGCGTGAGCTCGGCTGGAGGGTCCGCGAGCAAGGGTCTCGGATGGTGGCGGTTTCTCCCGCGGGACAGCAGGTCGAGGTCGATCGAGACTCCGGAGAGCTGCGGATCACGGGGCGCGGTGAGGACTCCGCCGCCCGCACCCTGGTGAAGCTCGCCCGCAAGCTGGGCGTCGAGGTGGAGGTGGAGTCCCTGGAGAGCGCGCCCCGGCGCCCGCTGGTGTACGGGCCCGTACCCTCACGCCGGCTGGGTCAGTCCCTAGGCATCGATCTGCCCCGCGGCGTGTGCACCCAGGACTGCGAGTACTGCAGCGTCGGCGTCCCGCGGCGCGTGTCCCCGGAGGAGCGGTTTGAGATCGACCCGACCACGCTCGCTGAGGAGTTGCGGACCGCGCTCGGGGACTGCCGGCCGGACGCCGTCACGCTCGCGGGCGTGGGGGAGCCGACCCTGTGCGCCAACTTGGAGGAGGTCGTGGAGGAAATCGCCCCACTGGTGGAGCGGGCCGGCGCCGAGCTGGTCATCCTGACCAACTCCACCTGGGTCTCGGAGTGTCCCGCCGAGCTGGACCGAATCATCGCCAGCTTGGATTGCGCCCGGGAGGATCTGTACCGTCGGATTAACCGGCCGCACCCCGACCTGTCCCTGGACCACCTGGTGGAGCAGCTGGAGGCGGTCTCGGAGGACGTCACGGTGGAGGTGCTGCTCTGCCGGGTGGGCGACGTTACCAACGCGGGCCCAGACCACCTGCGGGAGCTGGCGGGCTTACTGTCCGGGCTGGGGGTTCGGGAGGTGCAGCTGAACACGGTTTCGAGACCGCCCGCGAGGGGACGGGCCGAGGCCGTGGGTGAAGGCGGGCTCGCGCGGGCTAGGCGGATCCTCCGGGACGAGGGCCTTCGCGTGGAGGTGTACCGGTAGAGCCGCGCAAGGGGCGAGCCCGCCGTGAAGGTGGCGATCACGGGAACTCCCGGGGTCGGCAAGACGACCGTGGGCAAGGTGCTGCGGCGCAGGGGGTACGATGTGCTGCATCTCAACCGGGTGGCGAGGGAGATCGACGCGCTGCTGGAGGAGGACGAGGAGCGTCAGGCGCGCGTGGTGGACCTGCACGCGCTGGAGCGGTACGTGGAGGAGTGGGAGCCGGAGTCCGATCCGGCGTTCGTCGAGTCGCACTACGCCCACCTCATGCCGGTGGACCTGGTGATCGTGCTGCGGCTGCACCCCCGGGAGCTCGAGCGGCGGCTGAAGAAGAAGGGCTACTCCCCGCGCAAGATCGCGGAGAACCTGGAGGCGGAGTTCGTGGGAGTTTGCTACGGGGAGGCGGTGGAGGTGAGGTCCGGCGGGCACCCCATGCGGCCGCCGAAGGATGTGGTCCAGCTGGACGTGACGGGGCTGGACGAGGACGAGGTGGCGGAGCGGGTGCTCGAGGCCGTGGAGTCCCGGGAGGGTGACGACGTGGACTGGCTGGAGGACGAGGAGGCCCAGCGCGTGATCGAGAGGTACCTGCAGTACCGGGAGGGAGAGGGGGATGAGGAGGGATAAGCGGGAGCGACTGCGGCCCCTGCGGGAGGACGACAAGTACCGTCACCCGGCGATCCTGGACGAGGGCGTCCGGATCATAGGCGACAATCTGGCCGACGTGACCGCGGAGATCGGCGCGTACGCGGAGATCGGGCCGGGCGTGGTCATCCGGCGGAAGGCCGCCATCTACGGGTTCTGCCGCGTGTTCGACTCCGACGTGGGCGAGCGCGCCAGCATCTCCCCGTTCTCGGTGGTGCGAGCGGAGGTGGGGAACGACGCGTTCATCGGGGACGGGTCGCTGGTCGGCGTGGTGGGCGGGGAGCGGGCGGTCCTGGGGTACGACTGCTTCATCGGCATGCGGGTGGTCATCTACGGCGGCGTGCGCGTGGGCGACGGCGCGGTCGTGGGGGCGGGCTCGGTGGTGGAGGAGGACGTGGACGATTACACCGTGGTGATGGGTCGGCCCGCGGAGTACTCCGGTGAGGTGGTGCGGATCAGCGGGAACGCGTTCGTGGGTGGGGAGGAAACGATCGCGCAGGTCCGGGCGGTCACGCGGGGCGAGGATACCGGGTGGGAGACCGTCGGGGCGGTGGAGTCCCGCGGCGTCAACCTCAGCGCGATCACGTGGGACCGCTCCCTGATGGAGCGGCTCATGCGCGCGCTGGGGAGGTTTCGTGGCGAGGTCGAGTGGGGGGAGTTCGAGGTGGAAAACGTGAAATTCTACGGGGTCGCGGCCTCCTCAAAGAACCCTCCCGAGCGGGTGGTGGATCGCGTGCGGGAGCTCCTGCTGGAGGAGCACGAGCGCGTCGTCGCGTGCATTTTAGACTGTCCCAAGCGCTACGGTCGCGACGTGGTGATCCGCAGCGGCAGGTTGAGCGACGAGGCCGTGACCGGGCCGCTGCGCGCTCGCGGCTCACGGTACTACCGTCGAGTGGGGGGTAAGTTGAGCGAGATCTAGGGGGGTGTCGCCGTGAAGGTGGCCGTGATAGCCGTGCAGGGTGACGTGGAGGAGCATGAGTGGGCGCTCGAGCGCGCGGGCGAGGAGCTGGGCGAGGACGTTGAGGTGGTCTGGGCCCGGTACCCTGAGGACCTCGAGGGGGTGGACGCGGTCGTACTACCGGGTGGGGAGAGCACGACCATCGGCAAGCTGATGGAGCGGCACGGGCTCGTCAAGCCGCTGCTGGAGCTCGCGGAGTCCGAGGTCCCGATCATGGGAACGTGCGCGGGCATGGTGCTGCTGGCCCGGGAGGTCGTGCCGCAGGCGCACCCCGGGACTAAGGTGGACATCGAGCAGCCCCTGCTGGGCCTGATGGACGTCCGCGTGGTGAGGAACGCGTTCGGACGGCAGCGGGAGTCCTTCGAGGTCGACCTGGAGATCAAGGGGCTGGAGGGAGGCGAGTTCCGGGCCGTGTTCATTCGCGCGCCCGCCGTGGACAAGGTCCTGTCCGACGACGTGGACGTGCTGGCCGAGTACGGTGACTACATCGTCGCCGTGGAGCAGGACCACCTGCTGGCCACCGCGTTCCACCCGGAGCTGACGGACGATCACCGCCTCCACGCTTACTTCCTGGAAAAGGTGTGACGGGAGTGAGCGGGGTTGACGTGCGGGATCGCCGGGATAGTCCTGCCCGAGCCGGGCTCGGTGGGCCACCTGCTGACCGAGATGCTCGATGCAATGCAGCACAGGGGGCCCGACTCGGCCGGCTACGGTATTTACCGGGACACGGACTCCACGATCCTGGTGCTGGAGCTGTCCGCCGATGAGGAGCGAGACCTGCTCTCCAGCGTGGAACACTGCCTCGGGCCGGACCGCAAGGTGACCAAGGTCGAGCGGCTGACCGAGGACGGCGGCACCGTCGTCTACCGCGTCTTCGTGAAGGGCATCCCGGCGGGCGAGGAGGGGCAGCGGGAGCTCGCCGAGGTGACCCGCAAGATCGAGGACGAGGCCGGCATCACCGTGCTCAGCGCGGGTCAGGGGTTCGAGATCCTCAAGGACGTTGGCAAGGCGGTGGAGGTCTCGTCGCAGTACGGGGTGGAGGATCTCACGGGCACGCACGGGATCGGGCACGTGCGCTTCTCCACGGAGTCCGTGGTCGACCGGTACCACGCGCACCCGTTCCAGAGCTACCTCGTCCCGAACATCGCCGTGGTGCACAACGGCCAGATCACCAATTACTACTCCATTCGAGAGCTCCTGGAGATGAAAGGCTACAAGTTCAAGACTGACAACGATTCGGAGTGCATCGTGGTTTACATCGCGGACAAGCTCATGAACGGCTACTCGCTCGAGGAGGCGATGGAGGAGGCCATCCGGGAGCTGGACGGCCCGTTCTGCTTCATCATCAGCACCCCGGACGCCATCGCCGTCGCTCGGGACCCGCTCGGCCTGAGACCGGGCGTCATCGGGTACGGCAAGGACGGCACGATCGGCATCTCGTCCGAGGAGGTCGCCCTGCGCCGGATCTTCGGGGAGGAGATCGAGGGCATCAGCCAGATCGAGCCCGGGGAGTACGAGGTCTTCGAGGTGGGGGGTCGTCGGTGAAGGAGAAGGTGATCGACTGCAAGGGCAAGGAACCGCGCGACATCAACAGCGCGCTGAAGACCTACGCCCCCGACTACGACCGGATCATCCTGAAGAACCCGGGCGCGAAGCACTACATCGCGGCAGGCCTGGTCGAGGAGGTGGAGGTGATCATCGAGGGCAGCGTCGGGTACTACGTCGGCACGATGATCCACGGCCCGCGGATCCTGGTGAAGGGCAACGCCGGCTGGTACCCGGGGGACAACGTCACCAAGGGAGAGATCGTCATTGAGGGGCACGCCGGGGACGGCGTGGGACAGGGAATGTACGGCGGGACCGTAGTCGTGCGAGGTGACGCGGGCTCCCGCGTCGGTCAGATCATGAAGAACGGCACCGTAATCATCGGCGGAGACGTCGAGATCATGACCGGGATGTACATGATGGGTGGCACGATCGTGGTGCTCGGAGACGCCGGCTCCTACACCGGCGAGAGCATGCTCCGCGGTGAGATCTACGTCCTGGGCGAGGTGGAGGACCTGGGCAAGAACGCCAAGGTCGTGGAACCGGACGAGGAGGACATCGGGAAGGTTTACGAGCTCGTAAAGAAGTACGACTTCGAGGTCACCAAGGACGACCTTCGCTCCCTGACCAAGATCGTGCCCAAGGAGAAGCGGCCCTTCTACGGCTAGGAGGGGGCCGGCATGGCCACCGCGATCGTCCTCTGCGGCGGGGGTCTGGACTCGAGCGTCATCTCCAAGTGGGCGGTCGAGGAGTTGAGCGGCCGGGTGATCTGCCTCTTCGTTGACTACGGCCAGCGGAACGCCCCCATCGAGCGGCGCGCGGCCGAAAAGATCGCGGACGCGGTCGGCGCTGAGTTCCGGGCGCTCGGAACGTTCTGGCTCCGTCGCCTCTGCCCCGACAACCCCCTCTTCGTCGGCGGTCTACCCCGGGAGGCCGGCCCGGAGGATCTCTCCGCCAACTGGCTCCCCGCCAGGAACTGGAACCTACTCGGAGTGGCCGCGGCCCTGTGCGACCAGCTCTACCTGGAGGGTGAGGACGACGAGTTCCACATCGTTTGGGGGATCAACGCGGAGGAGGCGGAGCGGTTCCCCGACAACGCGAAGGAGTTCGCCGAGGCCGCGGCCGAGGCCCTGAAGGCCGGGCTCCCCTCAGAGCCCGAGCTCCACAGCCCGCTCGCGGACCTGGACAAGCCCGGTATCGTTAAGCTCGGGGACGAGCTCGACGCCCCCATGGAACACTCCGTGAGCTGTTACAACCCGGAGTGGGAGGATGGCCGGCCCGTCCACTGCGGTGAGTGCGAGTCCTGTTACCACCGACGGCGCGCCTTCCGGGAGGCGGGTGTGAAGGACCCAACGAGGTACGCCAGGTAACGGGGGACTCGCGACCATCACGAGCACGAGCCGGCTGCCCACCATCGTCGTCGATAAGCGCGCCCGGGAGGCCATCAAGTCGGGCGCCCTGTCCGTCTTCGCCCCGGCGGTCCGAAGGATTAGGGGCAGGTTTCAGGCTGGAGACATCGTCCGCATCGAGACGGGTAGCGGGGAGTTTCTGGGCCACGCCTTCGCCCAGGCCTCGGATCGGGACATCCGCAGCGGCCGCTCTCCCGGCATCATCGCCCGGATCTTCGACTCCGAGGGGGAGTACCCGGACCGCTCCCCCGAAGAGATCGTGCTGGAGCGGATCCGAGAGCGGTACCGGGAGCGGAAACGCTGGCGCGTGGACCGGCACCGGAACCACATGCGAGTCGTGTTCTCGGAGGCGGACGCCCTCCCCGGCCTGATCATCGACAAGTTCAACGATATGGCCGTGTTCCAAACGACGTGTCCCGCAATGGAGAAGATCGTCCTCCGGCACGCCGAGGAGCTGCTGGAGATCCTGGACGTCGAAACGCTGTACGAGAAAAACGACTCCCGGAAGCGCCGCCAGCTGGGGATGGAGGTTCGAAAACGGCCCGTCGCCGGCGAGGAGAAGTCCTGCACGATCGTTACGGAGTACGACGTGCGGTTCTACGTGGACGCCGAGCGAGGTCAGAAGACCGGATTTTACATCGACCAGGTGGACAACCGCGGCGAGGTGCAGCGGCTCGTAGAGGAGGGCGACCGCGTGCTGGACGTGTTCTCCTACGTGGGCTGCTTCGCCATCCACGCGGCCGTGGGAGGCGCTGAGGAGGTCGTCGGGATCGAGAAGTTCGACCGGATCGTGCAGGCCGCGTACGAGAACGCCACACTGAACGACGTCCGGGACCGGGTCAAGTTCCTGGTAGGAGACGCGTTCTCCCTGCTCGAGAAGCTTGAGAGGCGCGACGAGCAGTTCGACGTGGTGATCCTTGACCCGCCCGCCTTCATCACGTCCCGGGACCACATCGAGCGGGGCAAGCGGGCCTACTTCGACGTGAATTACAAGGCCCTGGGGCTGGTTAAGGAGGGCGGGTTGTTCGTCACCTGCTCCTGCAGCCACTTCCTCGAGCCGGACGACTTCATCCGGGTCGTGTCCGAGGCGGCCCGGCGCCGCGGGCTGCGGCTCCGGATGCTCGGGCCCATCCGCGGGCAGCCTCCGTGCCACCCCGTCGTCCCCGGCAACCCGGACACCCAGTATCTCAAGGTCATCTTCTGCACCGTGGAGCGGGCCTAAGGCCACGCCAGGTAGAGGGCGAACGCGAACCCGGGCAGCGTGAAGGCCACCAGCAGTGGGTGTATCGGTCGGTTGTCGGGCCGCTCGTTCGGCTCTCTCGGATCGCGCACCCACCTAAGAATGTCGATCAGGTTCCAGGCGGTCACCATGGTGTAGCAGGCCACCAGCGCCGCCTCGGTCAGGTGCATGTGGTTGTACCAGACCCACATGAGCTTGGGCGCTGCCTTCCGCAGCTGGTGAGCCTTCTCGAGCACGTGGGGGGACGAGAACCCGAGCAGGCTGAGGGCGGGGTACCACCGCAGGTCCTCCACCACGAACACCTTCTCGTTGAGCACGGGGGCAGGCAGTCTGTTAACGGTGAACAGGAACGGTATCGAGTTCATCAGCCCCACCCGCCACGCGGGTATGAGCCAACCAGCGAACGGAAACACCCAGAGGTAAACCCAGGCCAGATAGTACGGGTTGCCGACCTTGGTCGTTAGGGCGAACCAGGCGGCAAGCAGAGCGCAGGTTCCCCACAGGGCGAACTTGGGCCCTACCCTGTCGATCAGCGTTTTGATGACCCCATCGCGCCTGTTCCACATCCACCAGGCGATCACGGCGAATCCCGCGACCATGATCGCCCCGGACACCTTCCCAAGGAGGAAGAACCATGGGTGAACGTGCCACCTGGACAGTACCAATGGCAGGTAGAACGGAGTCAGATCCTGCGGCAGTCTGAGCATGTGGAACAGGAACACTTGCCGCCAGAAAGCCCCCGGATCCTCGAGGAAGAACGGCAGCCAGAGGGCGGCGGTCAGCCCAGCGAAGGCCGCGAGGAACCTCGTTGACTGGACACTTCCGCCCCTGGCACGCAGTACCAGGGCCATCGGGACCGCCATCACCGCGGGCACGTACTTGAAGCTCGTGGCCAGGGCCAGGAGCGCGCCCGCCGCGACCGGCCTGCTCTCGAGGACGCTTACGGCGGATAGAGCCATCAGGAACGCGATGATGGTGTCGAACTGGTACCCCCAAATCACCAGTCCCATGGGTATCGACACGATTCCCCACTGGGCGACGGGCCACTTGAACCTCCAGACGATTATCAGCGAGGTGAAGAGGTAGCAGAGAGCTAAAGGCACCTTCATGGAGAACTGGAACGTCCAGGGGTCGGTGTCCAGGCGCAGGACGTGCACGAGGTCCCGCACCGCGACGTAGTATATCACGGCCAGAGGCGGGTAGTGGACCTTCTCGCACACCGAGTAGACCTTGAGGATCCCATGCGCCGCCGCGGCGCGAAACCACTGCTCGAAGTAGTGGACGTCGTACCAGTTCATCAGCGTGGGGGCGGTGAACATGAGGAACGCGGTCGTGAGCGCCACCGTCAGGTAGGCGACCAGCTCCTCTCGGCTCAACGGGACACCTCCTCGCCGCTCATTCCTCGCCGATGGCCTCCATGGCCTCCCTGATCGCCCGCTTCACGACCCTCACCGAGCGCTTGAACGCCTCGATCTCCCGATCGTCCAGCTTGATCGGGACGATCTCCAGGATGCCCTCTCGGCCCAGCCGGGCGGGCACGCCGATGCAGACATCTCGGACCCCGGCGATCTCTCCGTCCAGGTACGCCGAGACGGTCAGCACCCGCCGCTCGTCCTGGAGGATCGTCCTCACGAGGTTCGCGATCGCCTGAGCGGGTCCGAACTGCGACCCGCCCCACGTCTCGATGATCTTCTCCCCGGCGCTCTTCACCTCCTCGATGGCCTTCTCGACGTCGAAGTCCTCCCAGCCGGGCATCCGGGTGATCGGGATGCCGCCGATGCTGGTGGAGCTGATGACCGGGACCATCGTGTCCCCGTGCTCGCCGATGATCCGCGTGTGGACCTCGCTCATGTGCACGTTGAAGTGCTTGGCGATGATCACCTTGAACCGCATCGAGTCCAGGTGCGTGCCCAGCCCCAGCACCCGGTGGCGGTCGAGTCCAGAGACCTTCAGGGCAACGTAGGTGAGCACGTCCACCGGGTTCGTGACCACCAGGACGATCGCGTCAGGGTTCTCCTCGGCGATCCCCTCCAGGTACTTCTTCACGATCCCCGCGTTGTCCCTGGTGAGGTCGAGTCGAGTCTGCCCGGGCTTCCGCGGCACCCCGGCCGCCATCACGATGATGTCCGCGTCCGCGTAGTCCTCGAACCGGTGCCCGATCGTGATCTCCGCGTCCTTCTGAGCGGCGGCGAGCGAGTCCAGGATGTCGCGTCGGAGGCCCTCGAGCCGCTTCACGCTCTTCTTCCGGGCGATCAGCGCCACCTCGCTGACGCAGTCGAGCTCGGCCAGCCGGGCGGCGGTGGTGGAGCCGACCCTGCCCGTGGCCCCGATGACGGCCACCTTGGCCAACCCGGCTCCCCCGGTCAGCCGAGGAGGAGGGCCAGCACGGCCTTCTGCACGTGAAGCCGGTTCTCGGCCTGATCGTAAATCACGCTGCGCTCGGAATCGGCGACCTCGTCGGTCATCTCGTACCCGCGCTGGATGGGCATGCAGTGCATGACGATCGCGTCCTCGGGCGCGTGCGAGAGTAACTCTTCGTTGACTTGATAGGGCCGGAAGGCCCTGATTCGCTCCTCTCGCTCGTCCTCATCCCCCATGCTCACCCACACGTCCGTGTAGATCACGTCCGCGTCCCGCACGGCCTCCTCCGGGTCCCGGACGATCTCCACCTCGGCCCCGGACTCCTCCGCCCGCCTCTCCACCTCCTTCCAGACCCGCTCGGGGCACTCGTACCCCTCCGGCACCGAGTGCACGAAGTTCCAGCCCAGCGTCACGCAGGCCAGCGCGAGCGAGGCGCAGACGTTGTTCCCATCTCCCACGAACACGACCGTGTGCGGGCCCCGACCGAGCTTCTCCCGGATCGTGAACACGTCCGTGAGCGCCTGGCACGGGTGCTCCAGGTCGCTCAGCCCGTTAATGACGGGGATCGATGAGTGTCGGGCGAACTCCTCGAGGTCTCCGTGCCGCCGGGCGCGGATCATGACACCGTCCAGGTACCGGCTCATGACGGCGGCCGTGTCCTTGATCGCCTCGCCGCGGCCCAGCTGCAGCTCGTCGTAGGTGTACGTGAAGGCCTGGCCGCCGAGCTGGTGCATCGCGACCTCGAACGAGATCCGCGTGCGCGTCGAGGGCTTCTCAAACACGAGCCCGAGCGTCTTGCCCTCCAAGACCGGAACGACGCGCTCTCCCGCCAGGTAGCGCTCCTTGAACATTCGGGCGACCTTCAGCACCGTCTCGATGTCCTCGCGGTCGAGGTCCGAGATGGAGAGGAGATGGTCGACCTCGAGCCGCTTCAAGACCCGCCCCGCCCCCGGATCCGCTCCATCCGGCGGACCTTCTCTCTTACCGTCTCGGGCTTGCCGATGTCCGACCGGTGCCTGATCTTCTCACCGCTCACGCACTCGCGGATCGCACGCTCCGCGGCCTCCTCGGCCTCCTCCAGCCGCTCCCCGATACCCACGATCGCGACCGCCCGCGAGGAGGTCATCGTGATCGTGCCGTCCTCCTCCAGGTTCACGGACGCGTAGTACGGGATGGCGTCGAGCCGGTGGATGCACTCCTCGTCCACCTCGATCGGCTCGCCCTCACCCTCCGAGGACTCCGGGTAGCCCTCCGGCACCACGTACTTGCACACCGTGGCACGCTCCAGGAACTCGACGTCGCCCTCCATCGAGCCCTCCGCGATCGAGGCGTGCAGGGTGACCAGGTCGCCCTCCGCGATCGGCAGGATGTTCATCGCCTCCGGGTCTCCGTACCGGCAGTTGAACTCGATCAGCACCGGCCCGTCCGCCGTCAGCATGAACTGACCGTAAAGGACGCCCCGATACGGCTCGCCCGTCTCCTTCCGAATCGCCTCGACGGCCTCCTCCAGGATGCGGATGGACTCCTTGTACTCCTTCCTCGACAGGAACGGTAACAGTCCATCCGGGCAGGAGTACGAGCCCATACCTCCGGTGATCGGCCCCTCATCCCCCTCGTAGGCGTGCGGATGGTCCTGCACGGCGGGCGTCGGGAGCACCTTCCGACCGTCCGTGTACACCTGGATGGTGTACTCCTCGCCCACGCACCGCTCCTCGATCACCACCTTCGGGATGCCGCCGATCTCTTTCTCGAAGATCTCGCGGACGTACTCCTTCGCCTCCTCCAGGTTTTTCAGCTGATCACCCACCACCTTGACGCCCTTACCGCCCGTGAGGCCGGCCGGCTTCACAGCCACCGGCTTGCCCAGCTCGTCGATGAAGTCGCAGGCCTCGTCCGGGTCCTCAAACACCCCGAACTCCGGGTAACCCTCGATCCCGTACTTCTTCATCAGCCGGCGCGCGAAACCCTTGTCCCACTCGATCCGCGCCGGGTCGCGCTTGGGACCGAACGTCGGGACGCCCTCCTCCTCCAGGCGGTCGGCGACGCCCTCGGCCAGCGGGTCCTCGGGGCCGACCACCGCCAGGTCGACGTCCCACCTAGCCGCCGCCTTGGCCACCGCGTCGACGTCCGTCGGGTCACCCACCTCGTAGTCCTCGGAGAGGCGGATCAGCCCAGGGTTACGGTTCCCCATGAACGCGTACAACTCCACGTCCTCGTCCGGGGCCCCGCACAGCGCCTCCGCGATCGCGTGCTCCCGGGCCCCGCTACCCACGATCATCACCTTCACGCTCCGCCGCCCCCCGCAGCTCGTCGGCCGTCAGCACGCTCCTCAGCCTGATTCCACGCTCTTTAAGCGCTTCCTCCGCCCCCTCGCGCCGGTCCACGACGACGACCGCGTCCCGCACCTCGCCGCCCGCCTCCTCGACAGCCTCCGCCGCCTCGAGCAGGGACCCGCCCGTCGTTGCCACGTCGTCCACGAGGATCACCCGCCGACCCTCCACGTCGCCTACGATCCTCTCCTCCCGGCCGTACTCCTTCCGTCTCTTCCGGATGATGGCCATCTCCCGACCCGTCTTAACCGCCAGGACCGAGACGAGCGGTACCGCACCCAGCTCCGGTCCCGCTACCACCTCGCCGTCGGGTAGGATCTCCGCCAGCGCGTCCGTCAGCGCGTCCAGCACCTCCGGGTGCGTGCACGCCTCCTTGATGTCGACGTAGTAATCGCTGCGGCGCCCGGAGGAGAGAACGAAGTTCCCAAACTTCAGCGCCCCAGCGTCCAGGAGCATCCTTACGAGCCGCTCCCGCTCCATCACCACGGCACCTCCTTCAGCTTCAACAGGTAGCCGAGGGCGTTGGTCAGCCAGTGCAGGAAGAGCGTTAGCCCCGCCAGCACCGCGATCATCTTCGCGGTGAGGGCCTGCCCGTAGACCAGGTAGTAAGCGAGGAGGGCGCCCGCGAAGAAGTCCAGCTGGTCCAGGACCGGGGCCGGTGCCCCCCGCTCGAGCCCGAGCCGCCGCTTGATGAAGCTTCCCGCCGCGTCACCCGCCATCGCCCCGAAGCCCAGGACGGCTCCCTCCAGCCACCTGGAGGGGTTCCCGCTGGCGATACCCTCCGCAAGCCCCGTCAGCGCCCCCGCCAGCACCCCCACGCAGAACCCGCGAACGGTTACGCCGTCGCCCAGCAGGCGTCGCCCGTCGGAAAGCTTTTTACCAAAATCCAGCGGGGTACCGCCCCCGAACAGGCAAGCGCTAAGGTTGGCGATGTAGGCGGGCAGTATGAACCACACCCCTCGAGCGACTTCGATTACGGTCACACCCACGTCCATTCCACCATCCCCTTCCGGGGGTGCACTGGTGACCACCGAGAATAACGAGGTGCTGTACGAGACCGAGAGCCTCTGCCCGGAGTGCCTTGAAATCGTTCCGGCCCGGCTGGTGCGCACCGGGAACGGTGAGGTTGAGATAGTTAAGAAGTGCCCCGAGCACGGCGAGTTCCGGGAGGTGGTGTGGTCCGACGTGGAGATGTTCGAGCGCGCCATGAAGTACGAGCATAAGGGGCCCGGGATCGAGAACCCGCAGACGGAGTGCTCCGAGGGCTGTCCCCGCAGCTGCGGCCTCTGCGACCGTCACCTCAGCACGACCGCCCTCGGCATCATCGACGTGACCAACCGCTGCAACCTGAACTGTCCGGTCTGCTTCGCCAACGCCGAGGCGAAGGGGTACGTTTACGAGCCCAGCCTCGAGCAGATCGAGGAGATGCTCGACCTGCTCCGCTCCGAGCGCCCCGTGAAGACCCCGGCCGTCCAGTTTGCGGGCGGCGAGCCGCTCGTTCGAGACGACATCCACGAGATCATCGCGGCGGCCGACGAGCGCGGCTTCCACGTCCAGATCGCGACCAACGGGATCGAGTTCGCGCGCAACCCCGAGCTCGCCGAGGACCTGCACGAGGCCGGGCTCAACGTCGTGTACCTGCAGTTCGACGGGCTCAAGCCCGAGATCTACGAGGAGGTGCGCGGCAGCCGGAAGGTCCTGGAGCTCAAGAAGGAGGCGATCAAGGTTCTCGAGCGCGTGGGGCTCTCCACCGTCCTCGTCCCCACCCTCGCCCGCGGCGTGAACGACGACCAGATCCGACCCATGCTCGACTTCGCCCGCGAGTACGAGGTCATCCGCGGGATCAACGTTCAGCCCATCTCCTTCACCGGCCGGACGCCGAAAGAGGAGCGCGAGCGGATGCGGATCACCATCCCAGACTTCGTCAAGCTCGTCGAGGAGCAGACCGATGGCAGGATCCCCGCCGACAGCTTCTACCCCGTCCCCGTCGCCGCCAAGATCGCGCACCTGATCGGCCGCCTGCACGGTGAGCCCAAGCCCGAGTTCTCCGCCCACCCAATCTGCGGCGTCGCCACTTACCTCATCGAGGAGGACGACTGGTACCGGCCGATCACCGACTACGTCGACCCGGACGCCTTCCTCGACACGCTCGAGAAGGTCGCAAGGAAGATTGGCAGCCTGGAGCGGACGCGGGACAAGGCCAAGGCAACCTGGATCATCGCCAAGAACCTCCGCCGGATCTTCAAGGGAATCACCGGCAAGAAGCGCCTGGCGCGTCTGGTCGTGGACGTGGTCACCAAGGGAACGTACGACGCCCTCTCCGAGTACCACTGGAACGCGTTCCTACTCGGTTGCATGCACTTCATGGACCCGTACAACTTCCAGGTCGACCGGGTGCGGCGCTGCGTGATCCACTACGCCACCCCGGACGGCCGGATCATCCCGTTCTGCGCCTACAACACCATCCACCGGGAGGAGGTCGAGCGGAAGTTCGGCGTCCCGCTGGAGGAGTGGAAGAAGCAGCGGAGGAAGGAGCAAAATGAGTGAGCTGGAGCGCGCCGCGGAGCTCATCCTGGACGCCGAGACCGTCGTCGCCCTGACCGGAGCCGGGGCCTCCGCCGACTCCGGCATCCCCACCTTCCGCGGCAAGGACGGGCTCTGGAACCGCTACGATCCCCGCGAGCTCGCCACCCCGGAGGCGTTCGCCAAGGATCCCGAGAAAGTTTGGAAATGGTACCTCTGGCGCCGGAAGAAGATCGCCGAGGCGGAGCCCAATGACGCGCACCGGATCCTCGCTAGGATGGAAGAGGAAGGCCTTCTGGAGGCCGTGATCACCCAGAACGTTGACGGGCTGCACCAGCGCGCCGGCTCCGAGCGCGTCATCGAGCTGCACGGGAACATCTGGCGCGATGAGTGCATCGACTGCGACTACGAGCGGATGAACGACCCGGAACGTGGAGAGGGGCTCGAGTACGACGAGCTCCCTCCCCGGTGCCCCGAGTGCGGCGAGCTGCTGCGGCCCGGGGTCGTCTGGTTCGGCGAGCCCCTCCCACCGGACGCCCTCGTCGAGGCTGAGGAGCTGGCTCGAGGTTGCGACGTGATGCTCGTGATCGGCACCTCCGGGGAGGTTCGGCCCGCCGCCGACCTGCCCGTGATCGCCCGGCAGCACGGGGCCAGGCTGATCGAGATCAACCCCTCCGAGACCCAGCTGTCCCACCACATGCACGTGTGCATCCGCGAGCGCGCCGCGCCGGCGATGCGCAGGCTGTGGGAAGAGATCCGTGCGATGAGGTGACCCGGCGCCCCTGCTGACCGGTGATGACACGGCACGAGGCCGAGCCCCTACTCCACCATCGGGACGATCTCCACCCCTAGGTGCTCCCGGACCATCCGCACGATCCGCTCCCCCCACTCCAGCTTCCTTCGCTTGACGGGGTCCGCCCGGAACACGCCGCGCCCCTCACCCGGCCTGGAGAACTCCGTCGTCAGCTCCCCGAAGTCCATCCCCACGGTTAGAACCCGGCGCGCCCCGCGCCTGGCCGCCAGCACCACCGCGCGATCCCCGTCCGTGAACCCGCCCGGATTCACGAGCTCCGGGCACGGCGGGTCCACCTGGCAGGTCCCGAGCACTCCCTCATCCGCCAGCACCGGGACCCACCGCGCCAGCCGGTCCACGTTGTCCCCGTGCGCGTGCACGACGGGTACCGCGCCCGCCCGCACGGCCATCAGCAGGAACTCCACCCGGCCGTCTAGGTCCGTGACCACCACGTCCGGGACGATGCCCGCCCGGAGCAGCGCCTCACACGCGCCGTCCGCGGCGTAAACGACCCGGTCCTCAAGCTCCTCTCGAACCTCCGGCAGCCTGCGGACGGACGGTCCGGCCCCGACCACGACCACCTCCCGGGCGACCGGGACGTCCCTCAGATCCAGTCCCCGACCCGACAACAGCTCGCACATCAGCGCCGCGGCCAGCCGATCCTCGGACTCCTTAAAGCCCAGATCACGGCGAATCTCCCCGACGATCTCCACCAAAGGGTCGCCCAAGGGGGCGGCACCCCGTGGTCGTCGTGGGCGTGGTCGGCGCCTCCGGTTACACGGGCGGAGAGCTCCTAAGGCTCCTCGCCCGGCACCCCGAGGTTGAGGAGGTCCGGTACGCGACCTCCCGCAAGATGGAGGGAGAACCCGTCTGGAAGGTGCACCCTAACCTCCGCGACGAGTACCCCGACCTCCGGTTCACGGACCCAGACCCGGCGGAGGTCGGTGAGGAGTGCGACGTCGTGTTCACGGCCGTGCCACACACCGCGGCCATGGAGATCGTGCCCGAGCTGCTCGACGGTGGGGCCGTCGTGATCGACCTCAGCGCCGACTTCCGGTTCGACGACGTCGAGGAGTACGAGCGCTGGTACGGCGTCGAACACAAGGCCCCGGAGCTCAACGACAAGGCCGTGTACGGGCTGCCCGAGCTGCACCGGGACGAGATACGGAAGGCCGATCTCATCGCCAACCCCGGGTGCTACCCCACCGGAGCGATCCTCGCCGCCGCCCCGATCGTGGAGGAGGGCCTGGCCGACGTGATCATCTTCGACTCCAAGAGCGGGACCTCGGGCGCCGGTGTCAAGCCCTCCCAGACGACCCACCACCCGGAGTGCGCGGAGGACCTCACCCCGTACAACCCCACGGACCACCGGCACCTGCCCGAGATCCGGCAGGAGCTGAGCAAGCTGGGCGACGCGGAGGTGCACTTCACCCCGCACCTGGCACCGCTCGTCCGCGGCATCGAGACGACCGCCCACTGCCTCGGCGACGCGGAGATCGAGCCCCAAGAGCTCCGGGAGCTCTACGAGGATTACTACGAGGATGAGCCGTTCATCCGCCTGTGCGAGGTCGGTGAGGCGCCGCGGCTGTGGGCGGTGCGGGGCACCAACTACTGCGACATCGGCGTCTTCGCCGTGGGTGACGGCCGCATCGTCGTGGCCTCGGCCATCGACAACCTGACCAAGGGAGCCTCCGGTCAGGCTATCCAGAACATGAACATCCGGATGGGGTTCGAGGAAGCGGCGGGACTGGAAGAGTTCGGGTACCATCCGTGACCCGGCGCCGGCCCCCGGTCGTCCCTCACCATCCCGGGCGCCTCCCCGGGCGTCGCGGCGCCGGGCGCGGCTAGATCTTCACCTCGAGTCCCGGGCCCACGTCGATGAACTCGAACCGCTCCTTGAACACTTCCTTCGCGACCTCGCCCGAGCAGTGGCACGGTCCCGCGATCTCCACCCCGAGCTCCTCCAACCGATCGGCGATGCGCTCGACCTCCCGCTTCGACGCGCCCGACAGATGGAACCCGCCGAGGACGGCGGTCACCTTGAACCCGCGCCGGTCGCACCACTCCGCGAACTTGTCGATGCCGGGGTGGGCGCACCCGGTCACCAGGAGGCCGCTGATGAAGAGCGCCCGCTCCCGGGGCGGTCCCTCGAGCACGTCGGTCAGCACGATGTCGTCGATGCCGAGCCACTCCTCCCGAACCATCTCGTTCGGCGCGCCCAGCTCCTCCGGGGTGACCACTTTCAGGGCCGAGGAGGCGACGGCCTCCAACCCTCCCGTGTGGTCCCAGTGGTTGTGAGACACCACGACGAAGTCGATGTCGTCCGGCTCGTACCCCAGCTCCTTGAGGTTATGCTCCAGCAGGTCCGGGCTGGGACCGGTGTCGAAGAGCACCGTTCTCCTTCCCTCGACCAGCGCCGCGAATCCGGGTCCGGACTTCAGACCCTCCTCCAGCGGAGGCTCGTCCGAGACCACCACGGTCACCTTGTACAATCCGCGCCCCCGACCGCGTGACCCTCCCGCGGTCCCTGATAAGGTTAGGGGGACCGAACGTGCGGGTCCTTCAGGTGGTGGGACCCAAGGGTTCGGGCAAGACCGAGTTCTGCGCGGAGGCGGCCGAGGAGCTGACCGAGGAGGGTTACCGGGTGGGCTACGTGAAGTCCGTCGGGGAGCGCCGGCTGGACCTGAAGAGCCGGGATACGGGCCGCGTGCCCGCGGACGTGAGGGTCGGCGTGGCGGAGGAGGAGACGGTCGCGTTCCTAGACCTGGACCTCGACGGGGCGCTGGCGCTCCTCGCCCTGGTGGGCGTGGACTACGCGCTGGTCGAGGGATTCCGGTCGCGCGAGGTCGGGACGAGGGTGGATCTGGGGAGGGACGGGCGAGGGCCGACCGTGCCGCTCGAGGGGGAGTCGCCGGGCGAGATTGTCCGCAAGTACGCGGTCAAGTACACGGCTGAGGCCGACTGCGGGCGGTGTGGGTACGATTCCTGCCGGGCGTTCTGGCGGGCGGTGGCGCGCGGGGAGGTGTCACCGGACGACTGTCGGGTGCCGGAGAACGCCGCGGTCCTCGTCGACGACCGGCCGCTGCACCTCAACCCCTTCGTCGCGCGGCTCGTTCGAAACGTGGTGGGGTCACTGGTGCGGTCGCTGAAGGGGGGTGGAGGGGAGCGCGCGCTGGTCGCCGTGCGCCTCTAGCTCTCCGACGTGAGGCGCTCCTCTAGCCGCTCCAACACGTCCGCCAGCCGCCTCAGTAGCCTGGACGGTCGCACCCCTAAGAGCACCATCGCGCCGATCACGAGCAGACAGGCTATCAGCCCCAGGAGCAGGACCGCCAGCACTATTAGGATCGGAAACATTCGGGTCACCCCCCGCGGGATGACGACCGGCTCGTGGCAGAGACCTGGTGACGAGGGCTGTACTCTCCGACCGCCCCGACGCTTAAGTCGTCACCACCAGCCTCGAGTGACACGCGTCCACGACCCGACACCGCACCCGCTCGCCCGGCTCGGGCTCGTCGCCCCGGAACACCGACTTCTTGGCGTGCTCGTCACGACCCCACCCCTCGCCCAGCACCGTTACCTCAACCCTCCTACCGACCAGCTCCCGGTTGGCCTCGCGCGCCCACTCCAACCGCTTCCTGTGCAGGACGCGGCTCCGCCGGAGCTTGACCTCCTCCGGGACCTGGTCCTCCATCTCGGCGGCCGGCGTGCGGGGGCGCCTGCAGAACCGGGAGGCGTGCAGGATGTGAGGCCTGGTCCGCTCCAGGAACTCCAGCGTGTTACGGAATGCCTCCTCCGTCTCCCCGGGGAACCCCACGATCACGTCCGTGATGAACGCGAAGTACCCGAGCCGCCGCTCGAAGGCCCGGTAGATCTCCAGCGCCTCCTCGACGGTGTAGTTACGGTTCATGCGCCGCAGCACCTCGTCGTCGCCGCTCTGCACCGGCATGTGCACGGATCGGTAGAGCACGTCATCCCATGTGGCGAACAGGTCGGCCAGCTCGTCCGCGATCGGGTACGCGCTGCCAGGGTTAAACATGCCCAGCCGCACCCGGGCCCCGTACCGCGAGCACAACTCGACCACGTCCTCCAGCAGGTCGATCAGGTCCACGCCGAGGTCCTGACCGTACGCGGCCGTGTCCTGGGCCGTGAGGTGGATCTCAACCGCGCCCCGCTCCAGCTCCCGCTCCACCCGCCGCAGGATGCGCTCCGGCGAGAAGCTGCGCAGGTCGCCGCGGGCGAGCTTAACGGCGCAGTAGGCGCACCGGTTCGGGCACCCCTCGCAGATGGGTACAATAGCGCTCAGGCCGGGGAGAACCCTGGGCGCGTCGGCCTTCCAATCCAGATCCTCCCGGTCGCCGATGAACTCCACCCTGGACCCCTCCAGCACCGCCCGAACGGCCTCCACGATCCGGTCCAGGTGGCGAGGGCCGACGAGGGAGGCGTCAGGCCGAAGCTTCCGGACCCGATCCGGGTAGGCCTCCGGGAAGCAGCCCGCTACCACCGTCGGGTGACCCTCCAGCTCCACCATCCGGTTGACCATCCGCGCGTCCACGCTGTCCCGGACGATGCAGGTGAGCAGGACCGTGGCGTCGGCCTCGTCCTCGGAGCCGACGATCTCGAACCCCGCCCGGCGGAGCAGAGCCTTCACCAGCCTGCCGTCGTCCCGGTTCGCCGCGCACCCGTAGACCTCGACGTTGACCCTGGCGGTCAGAGCCTCTCACCCCCGTACCTCGGGATCTCTATGACGTACGAGACGAAGTTGTTGTACGAGAGCACCCGGCAGATCTCTGCGCGCAGGTCCCGCCACATCCTGGCGGCGACCAGCGCGTGAACGGCCGCCGACGCGGCGGTCCCGGCCAGGTATCCCAGCGCTACCCACTCAACTCCCCACCAGCGCCAGGCGAGCGCTTCGGCCGTCGGAATCAGGGCCAGCGCCGCCGTGGCCTCGATCTCCCTCCGGAGTGCGACCAGTTGGGGGTATATGTAGACTACCAGCGCTCCCGGGACGCTGCCGAGCGCGTAGATCAGCGTCAGGTCCGCGCTGATGCTGGCCGGCCGCGGCTTCAGCCAGGTTAGCAGGGAGAGGGCGGACATACACAAGGGTAGCAGCGCTTTGATGCTGGTCCTCCCTCCACCGATCAGGTGGGCGGACAGCACGCCCAGCGCGGGACCGAGCAGGGGCACCACGTACCGGAGAATCCAGCACCTGAACTCGGATCCTACCAGCAGGACCAAGAGAAGCAGGAGCACCCCGGCCAGGGCCAGGGACGCCCCCATCCCCTGGAGGAACTGCAGGAACACCCTGCGTTGAATGCGGGCCATCTCCTCCCGCCTCGCGTCATACACTCGATCGAGATCGTCCCCCGCGCTCGTCCAGAAGAAGCCGGCCGCGAACGTGCCCGCTAGGAGGGGGATCATCCCCACGAAGGCTGGCGTGTCCAGGGGTGGGCAGGGGAAGCCGCGCTCCCACCACACGAGCGCCTTGTCGAAGAAGACCATGGCGTAGTACATCGCGGATGACACCGCGGTCATCGCGTAGTCCAGCGCGGCGGCTGCGGCCACGATCACGCTCCCGAACACGTACCGGGCCGTCAGCTTTGGACGGTCTTCCACGTGCTCCAGGACGTTGAGTAACAGGCACGCCGAGAGCGTAGCGATGAGGACCGAGGCCGAGACGAGGAGGGCCCGCACGACGTCGAACGTGACCAGAAAGAGCGCCGAGAAGAGTACCGAGAACAGCGCCCAGGCCAGCACGATCTGGAGGACGGCCCGCCATTGATGCTCCCCCCAGCTGGCCACGACCATGCAGCTTAGGGTGTACGCGGCCCCCGTGAGCTCGGTCGTCAGGGCGACGTCCTCGGAGAACTTCACCCTGAAAATTAGCGCCAGATGCTTGCCGAGGAGGTAGGCGGCGGGCGGGTACGCGAGCGTCGTCAGGACCACCGTGCCCAAAAAGGGCGACAGAACGCCCAGGTACCGGGCGTCCGAAACCACTCTGGACCCCAGCGTCTGGAACGGCGCCGACGCGAGGACTCCCGCGATCAGGCCGAAGCTCAGCTCGGACACCCTCTCCAGCGACGCCGACTGGATCACCGCCGTGAGCGCGATCACGCTCCAGACGGGCGACAGCAGCAGCGCCGACCGGACCGCCGACCGCACGCTGGGTCCGCGCTTGAGACCTCGCAGCGCCTCGGAGACGGCCTCGGAGATGAACCCCATTAACGTTCACCCAGTCAGAATCGGGCGTAGTCGGAGTACCGTCGGGTGTACTCCTCACACATCCTGGTGATGTCGAACTTCTCGGCCGTCCTCGTGGCCGCGTGAGCCATCTCCAGAAGCATCTCTCGGTCCCGAAGCAGCTCCAGGAGGGCCCTGGCCCCCGCCTCGTGATCCTCCACTGGGAACGTCCTACCGATCTCCTCAGTCACGATGTACGGGACAGCACCCACCTCGGACGCCACCACGGGACATCCGGCGCTCATCGCCTCCAGCAGGGCCATCGGCAGGCCCTCCGACCGGCTCGACAGCACGAACACGTGGAACTTGTGATAAAACTTCAGGATCTCGTCCGGAGGCTGCGGCCCGTGGAACTTTACGACCCGCTCCAGCTCATGCTGCCTCAATATCTCCTTGCACTCCTCGTAGTGATCCTGGTCGTCTATGGGCCCGACGACGTGAAATCGGACCCTATCGTGCCCTACCTCCTCGACGACCTCGGCCGCCATGCGGACGAAAACGTCGATGCCCTTGATGGGTTCCACCCGCGCGACCGTCCCCACGTGCAGCCGGTCAGCCTCGCGAAACTTCCTTTCCATGTCCGATGGTGGCGGGAACTTCCAGGTCTCTATCCCCGAGTAGATCACGTCGATTCTGTCCTCCGGCGCCCCCTGTCTCACGGAGTGCTCCCGGTGGTAATCGGATATCGCCAGGATCTCGTCGCAGTACTGGTACGAGGTCCTGATCATCGACTCGAAGCAGCGCCGGTACAGCTCCCGCGCGACCTCGCCCATCCCCTCCAGCCTGGACTCGAGCTCTCGAGTCAGGATCCCGTGCTCGGTGATGATGTACGGGGTGCCCTCTACCACCTTTTTGACCGCGCACAGGAACCCACAGACCCCGCAGTTCTGCGGGTGCGCCACATCACACCTGGGCATGCTCCGGGCGCCAGAGGCTGCCCCCAGAACGAACGAGCACACGTTCACCACGGCCCAGTAAAGGTCGCTGAACCGCTCGTCCGCCCCCATCTGATCCTCCACGAACTCGGTCAACGCGTACATGACGGGCCCCTCGAGAACCCTCACGGGCTCCTTCGAAACCCGGTACAGCCGCTCCAGCATCTCCTCCTCGAGCGGCTCACCCTCCAGCATCAGCTCAAACGTTCGCTCCAGGACCCGGTAGCCCCGAGGGGCACGGTCCAACCTCCGACCGAGCAGCCACCTGATCCGGTGAACGGGCAGGATCCGGGCCACCCATCTGTACTTGCTCAGTCGGCGCGGGACCAGCTCCCGGATGACCACCTTCCGCACGTTATCCGGAATGTCCACCGCGGGCTTCTTCCTGTCCGGCGGGGCCAGACACAGGACGTTAAATTTCACGTCAGGCGAATACTTGATCAGCCTCTGCACCCAGGTCGTAACTCCTCCCAGCGTGATGGGGTAGGTTCCCTCCGTCACTATCGTGACCTCAGGTTTGCCCAATCCCGCCCCTCGGTAACTCATCGGACTTTCAGATAATAAACGTTCTCTCCGCGAGCGCCACTCGGGCTTCACCTAAGCTCAATGACCTGAGCTCCCGGCGGAACATCCTCGGGCCTAACGAGCAGACGGCAGACCTTCACTTCTCCCTCCACCACCGCCGGCCACTGGAAGCCCGGGCGAGCCTCCTCCGGCACCTCCACATCTCCCTCTTCCACCCGGACGGGGTCCACGCCGGCCCGTAGGCAGACGCGCGCGCCGGGCTCCGACAGGGCTAAGAGCCCGGTCGTGGGTGGGACGGTGAGCAGCCGCTCACCGTCGCTCGACCGCACGTGCTGCCCGTCGAACCGGTACTCGACCCCCTCCAGCACGTCGACGCCGAACTGGAACGTTGAGACCGCCCGGGGCACGTGATCCCAAAGGTTCCCACCGTCCCGGTCCAGCAGCTCCCCCAGCGTCTCCTCCAGCCTGGCCAGGGCCCTCCGGGACGCGGGGTTCTCATCCCGGTCGCAGGTGAACTCCACCTCGAACCCCCGCTCGCTCAGCTCCTCGCCCGCCAGTCTATACCCGCCGTGCGCGTGGCACACGAGCACCGCGGACTCCGGCACGATCCTCTCGACGAGGTTCGCCACCCGCTCGACCTCCTCCTCGGACCACTCCCCGGTCACCCTCACGTCGTAGTGCGCCGCCGGGAAGGTGCGCTCGAGCGCCCTCGGTACGATCCCTAGCGGGCTCGTGATGATCAGCTCGTCCACGGGAAACTCCCTAGTTATCCGGGAAACGCGTCGGTGCATAGGGGATTGAGAGTACGGCTTCCGGGCCGTGCACGGGAGCAGGACGAACGCCTCGGCCCACTCCGGGGGCCGGTACCGGGTCACCCTGCGCACCCACTCCGAGACCTCGGGTCGATCGAAGGAGAGGTCGGTGGAACACCTGATCTCCGAGTCCCGGGCCATGTTCACGTGCCTCGTGAGCGCCCGCTCCCGGTCACACACTCGCAAGACCTCCGCGACCCGCGGGTTTCGGGCCGCCACCGACTCGACGAACTCGCGAAGCTCGCCCGATCGCAGCAGCCGCTCGAGCCGCTCCAGCGCGACCTGGAACCGGTGCCAATTCTCCCGGAGAAGCTCCGACGGCTCATCCTCGCGCTCCTCCGTCGCGAAATCCTCCAGCAGAACCTCGCCCCTCAGGGAGAGGTGCACGCACACGAGCGCGTCGAACAGGTCGAACCCCAGGTAGTACAACAGCGGGATCCACTCCGGGTCCAGAACGGTGACCGCGCGGACGCTCCCGGACTCCCGGACCTCGCGCACGAGCCCGACGAGCTCCTCCGGATCGGGCGTGCGCTCCAACGAGTAATGGACTATCGGACCGTCCCGAGCCGGTCTACTGGGGGCCCAGTTCCCGGGCGGGGAGGGGCGAAGCCGGACGCACTCGGACCCCGCCAGCTCGAGGAGCTCGGTCGCCAGCTCCCCCGCCTCGGGTTCCAGCCGGGAGAGCGACTCGAGCCGGGGTAGGTGGAGGAAGGGGGCGGGGGTGGTCGTGCCGTCGAGCTCCAGCACGCGCGCGCAGTCGCACCGGCGCACCCGGACCTCAGGCGCCGAGGACATCGTCGAACTCCTCCTCCAGCCGCTCCAGGTCCCGGCGGGTCCTCTCCGCCGCCTCCCGCGCCAGCTCCGGGGCCACTCCTAGGTAGCGCTCCGGGTCCAGGATCTCGGTCAGCTCGTCCTCCGGGATCAGCTCCAGGACGCGCTCCTCCTCGCGGACGACCTCCAGGAACTCGCGGTCCTCCTCCCAGGCCCTCATGGCGAGCCGCCGGACGAGCTCGTGCGCCTCCTGCCGGCCCATGCCGCGCTTGACCAGCTCGACCATCAGCGCCTCCGCCATGTTGAGCCCCTTGGTCAGGCGCAGGTTGCGGCGGATGTTCTCCTCGTTGACGCGGAGGCCCTCCAGGTTGGTGATCGTCAGGTCCAGCATCTCATCCAGGAGCAGGAACTGCTCCGGGAACAGCACCCGCTCGCTGGCGGAGTTCGTGAGGTCCCGCTCGTGCTCCAGCGGCACGTTCTCGAGCGCCACCTGCACGTTGGACCGGAGGACCTTGGCCAGGCTGCACACCCGCTCGGAGCGGATGGGGTTGCGCTTGTGAGGCATGGTGGAGGATCCGACCTGCTTCTCCGGGTCGAACGGCTCCTCCAGCTCCCGGATCTCCGTGCGCTGCAGGTGCCGGATCTCCCGGGCGATCTTGTCCAGCGTGCTCCCGATCAGCGCCAGGAGCGAGATCAGCTCGGCGTACCGGTCCCGCTGAATGACCTGGTTGGAGACCGTCACCGGGCGCAGGCCCAGGAGCTCCATCACCCGACGCTCCACCTCGGGCCCCTTCTCACCCAGCGCGGCCATCGTTCCCACCGCGCCGGAGAGCTGGCCGACCAGGACCCGCTCGGCGCACTCCCGAAGCCGCCTAAGGTGGCGGACGACCTCCCTCGCCCAGATCGCGAACTTCATCCCCAGCGTCGTCGGGACCGCGTGCTGGCCGTGCGTTCGGCCCACGATCGGCAGATCCGCGTACTCCTCCGCCCGGTCCGCGAGCAGCTCCGCCAGCCTCCGCAGCTTCCGGTAGACGATCCGGATCGCATCCCGGAGGATCAGCGCGTGCGCGGTGTCGATGATGTCGTTGCTGGTGGCACCGAGGTGAATGTAGTCGCCCGCGACCTCGCACCGCTCGGAGAGCGCCCGAACCAGGGCCATCACGTCGTGCTTGATCTCCGCCTCGATCTCCTTCACCCGCTCCACGAACCGCCGCAGCTCCTCCTCGTCCCCCGTGATCTCCTCCACCACGCGCTCGACCTCGTCCGCCGCCTCCTCCGGAACGAAGTCGAAGCTCTCGGAGAGCGCCCGGACCAGCGCCGCCTCAACCTCGAGCATCTTCGCCACCTTGTTCTCCTCCGAGAAGACCTCGCGCAGCTCGTCCGACCCGTACCGGGACTCGATGGGGTGAACGGGCAACCGGGGACCCCCTCTGGTCGGGACGGCTCTCCGCATCGCTGGGCCGGCTACGGCAACCTACCCTTTCGTCATCGGGGGTCTATGGAGGCCTCGCCCCCGCTACCTTCGCACCGAGACCTTCTGCGCGTGAACCCGCTTGAACCCCAGCGAGCGCGCGTACTCCTCCAGCTCCACCATGTCCTCATACCTGGGCAGCGGGAGATCCCGACGCCGGAACTCCGGCCGGTAGTCCAGATAGCAGACCTGCAGCTCCTCGCCCACGTGAGCGTGCAGCCAGTCCGTGAGCGCGAAGACCTCCTCCTTGTCCACGAGCTTCGGGTTGTACGGGATCCCCACGCCCACGAACAGCCCCTCGCCCAGGTACTCGTCCGCCAGGTACTCCAGGATCCGCAGCACGTTGTCCAGGTACTCCGCCGCCCGCTCCTCGTCCACGCCCGCGATCCGGGCGAACGTCTCCGGCCGGAACCCCTTGATGTCGATCCCGATGTCCGTCATCCCCGCCTCAACCAACCGGTCCACGTACTCCGGGGTCAGAACCGTGCCGTTCGTGTCCACGTGCACCCGCACGTTCGGCTCCAGCTCCCGGCACCTCCGCACGAACTCCACCAGGAAGTCCGGGTTCAGCGTCGGCTCACCGCCCGAGATCGCCACCCGATCCAGCCCGTGCTCCCGGGCCGTGCCCACCACCAGCCTCGCGGCCTCCTCCGCGGTCATCCGAGCCCCGGACGCCGCCCCGAAGGCGATCGCGTGGTTCTGACACTGCGGGCACCGCAGGTTGCAGCCGTGGGCGAAGCAGGCCGCCTCCACCGGGCCCGGGCGATCCTTGAGCTCCACGGGCGTGCCGACGCCGCCCACCCCGTGCGGCTGGAAGCCGCTCACCACGCGCACGTCCCGGCGCACACCCTCCGTCCGGATCTCGTCACCCTCCCCCAGCCCAGTGTTGCAGGCGGGACGCAGCTCCCCGTTCACCTCCACCGCGCACGCGTAGCAGCCGCCCACGCCGCACGGGGCGTCCACCTCCTTGCCCAGCTCCCGCAGCGCCTCCTCCACCGACCGGGCCTCCACCTCGACCCGCTCCCCGTCCACCACGATCTCGATGGGCTCGCGCTCCACCTCAACGAGCTTCCGGGCCTCGTGGGGGCAGGCGGGTACGCAGGCCCCGCACCCGTAGCACTCCTCCCGGCTCCAGAGCGGATCCCCGGCGGGGCAGTCCACAACCTGCGAGCAGTACCCACACGTCCGACACCCTTCCAGCTCGACCCGCCGGGACACGGGGATCACCCGAACGTTACGATTCTCGTAACGATCCGAGCTGGTGGGCCCGCCGGGATTTGAACCCGGGACCTCGGGGTTATCAGCCCCGCGCTCTGACCTGGCTGAGCTGCGGGCCCTGCCGCGGCTCCATGCGGCCCGCTCTCGGATCCAATTATTAAGTCTTTCGCCCCGGATCGTTTTGAGATTCATAACGATTCGCGGCTTGGTGGACCCGCCGGGATTTGAACCCGGGGCCACGGCCGCGCCAGGGCCGCGCTCTACCAGGCTGAGCTGCGGGCCCTCCTCCAGGCGGCACCCGGGCGTGGACCAGCATAAAGATTTCGCCCTACGGTCCACCCACCAGCATCCAGTACCCGACCAGGAGCAGGAGGACCACCACCGACACGGCCGCGAGCCCCTTCAGCGCCTCCCGCGGCCGGTAGAGCAGGGCCAGCGCCCCGCCCGCAAGCATGCCTCCGAGGTGCCCGGCGTGCGCCACGTGCGTGAACGCTCCCGACTCGATCACGAACACGGCCGCCAGCGCGTACAGGACCGAGAACAGGACCAGCGGCATGGGGACGAAGAAGAACATGATCATGCTCATCGGCCGCAGCATCGTCAGGCACCCGACCAGGCCGAAGACGGCCGACGAGGCGCCGATGGTGGGGATGTTCGGAGTCACCACCACCTGGAGCAGCCCGCCCGCGACCCCGGAGGCGAGGTACAGGAACAGGTACTCGCCCCGGGAGAGCATCCGCTCAAGCTGCAGACCGAAGGTGAGCAGCCCCAGCATGTTGAACAGGAGGTGAAGCGGTCCGGCGTGCAGGAACATGTGGGTTATCAGGCACTCCGGGTGGTAGATCAGGTTCGCGGCGTACAGCCCGTAGGCCCATGCGACGTCCGGTCGGATGGTCCCGTCCGGCCCGATCGTCACCACGTAGGCGGCCACGTTCGCGGCCATCAGTAGCATCGTTAGCGAGACGATCACCCCGGGGTCGTGGCGTTGCGGCGCGAGGAGGTGCTCGAGGAGCTCCGGGACGTGGGAGTGGACGCCCGGTACGTCGCGGTGCTGGAGGAGGGCGTGATAGTGCCGCTAAACCCCCGCCGGGCTAAGCTCACGGAGCGCCGGCGCCGGAGGCTGGAGCGAGCGGGGCTAACGATCGTCCGGTCCAAGACCCTCGAGCGCGCCTCGGTCCGGGCCCATCGCGTTATAACCAGGTATGAGCTTTTCGAGCCTCGGGAGGAAGTCGCCGTCGGGTTCAGCGGCGGCAAGGACAGCCTGACCTGCCTGCTCGTGCTGGAGCCCCTCACCCGCCGGCTGGGCCTCCGGCTCCGCCCCGTCCTGATCGACGTCAGGCTTCACGGCGAGGAGGTCTGGGGGAGCGAGGGGCGGCGGCACTGCGAGGAGCTCTGCCGGCGCCTAGGCCTGGAGCTGGAGTACGTCCGACCGCGCGAGGACGTGGGAGAGCTGGCCGAGGAGCACGACGAGTCCCCCTGCCTGATCTGCTCGCTGATCCGCCGGCGCGAGCTCCGGGAGCGCTCGGAGAAGATCGTTCTGGCTCACACGCTGGACGACGCGGTGATCACCGCCCTCGCGACGGCCGTGAAGGGGGAGGGAGTGAAGCTCCTGCCCCCGAAGGAGCGGCTCGAAGGGATGGTCTCGAGGTACGTCAACTACGAGTTCCCTCCCACGACGATCGTGCGACCCATCGTCCGGGTCCCGGAGGAGTGGACCGCCCGCGTCCCGGAGGAGACCGGGCTCGAGCCGTTCAACGCGGACTGCCCGTACTCGAAGCCCTACGCCGCAACCTTGCGCGGCAAGGTCGCCCACGGGCTCGAGTGGCTGAGGCTGGAGCTGTCCATGGACCGCGTCGAGCTCCTCGACCGCCTATGGCGATCGCTGAAGAAGGCGTGCGAGGGCGAGGAGGCCGACGACCGAGAACGGTAGCACGCTCGCCCGGTCTCCGGGCGCGCCGCCGAAGATCACAGCCAGCGTTAGCACCCGGTCCGGTGGGATCTCCACGGCGTTGCCCGAGGAGTCGTAGACGACTACCCTGGAGAACGTCAGCTCGTACCTGTCGCCCGAGCTGAACACCGCCGAGCCGCCCGAGTCGGCGGACATGGTGATCAGCAGGATGGCGTAGCCCGACGAGAACGCCTCCAGCTGGAAGGTCAGCTGAGCCGCCTGGTTGGTGCCGGTGACCTGAACCGAGCTACCGGGCTGCAGGGTCACGTCGAACGTTCCCTCATCCAACGTCTGTGACCCGTCGTTGATGGTCCGCGTTACGACGAAGGATCCCTGAAGCTCCACGGAGGCCGCGTTCTCCGGGGCGGGGATCAGCACGAGCGCCTTGAAGTTCGAGAGGTACGGCGGGGCCACCCCGCTGACGTTGGGATCGTCATAGTACGAGGGGTTCCCCTGCGCGTCCACGCCGACCACCGTTCCATCGTCCCGGAACGAGACGCTCACGGTCGACCGTGAGAACCGGTAGGCGGGCGGCGTGCCAACGCTCAGCGTCCCGCCCGCGGGGTCCCAAGAGGCGTTGACGGTGAGGGGCTTCACCTCCAGCCACGGGGTGACCCCCGAGGATACGCTCACCCACTCCACCGTGATCCCGGTGCCGGTGATCTTGAGGATCACGTCCACGTCGTCGTAGTCGCCATCCCCCTCGTTGTCGTCCGCCCGGACCTCCAGGGCGACCGGCACGGTGTACTCGGCCGTGTAAGGGAGCGTCACGGTCGGGTTCGGCGGGCTGCCCTCGAACAGGACGACGTCCCAGGTCCCGTCCGCACCCTCGTCCACCCGGGCCACGATCATCGGGGCCGGGGCGGTCGCCCCCCGCCCGTCCACGATGCCGAGGTAGATGGAGTACCGCCAGACGACGGACCCGGATTTGGTGGTGACGATGATCCGGGAGTCGTACGAGGGAGTGTTGGGGTAGGAGTTCAGGTAGCGCGGGTCCGGGAGCTGGCCACTCCCCGAGTCAACGACGATGTCCACCTTCTGGGGCGTTGACGCCGAGACCGGAGAGGAGAGCGCGATCAAGGCCGTGAGGAAGGCGAGGGCTGCGGGCGGCAAGGGCCGGGCTCCCCCGTTACGAGGTTCGTAACGATTCCGGAAATAAGAAGGGAGGGGTTTAGAAGCGCCGGCGGGCGATCAGCGGGATCAGCGCGCCCAGCAGCGCGATGGCCACCGGCACCGCCCGCTTGCCCTTCTTGGTGATGCTGTACTGGTGCGCGCCCTCCGTCGTTGGCAGCCTGACCTTCAGCGTTGGTCCACCGGCCGAGTGGGTCATCGGGATGGACGATGGGTCCACGGCGATCAGCAGCCGGATCTCGTCCCAGTACCGCACCGGCACGCCGTTCGGGTCGTAGTACGTGCTCGGGTAGGTCACCTGAATCTGCGTGTTCGGCAGCATGTTCCGGACGCCGGTGATCGTGCCGGAGCTCGGGTCGTAGCTCACGCTGTACAGCAGGATGGCGTAGTAGTCAACGTTGCCGATGGTTACCGTGCCCAGCACCTTCACCGCGAGGTACGCCAGCACGTTCCCGCTCGCGTCCTTCAGCGCCAGGATGTACTCTCCCGTCGACGCCTGCCCGACGTACTCCGCTGACGCGATGTCCGTCTGACCCCACCGGCCGGTGACGCTCAGGTTCTGCAGGAACGCGTTGATGTCCGGCTGCCCGTCACCATCAGTGTCCTTCACGTCGGCCATCGGCACGTAATCCACGACCACCATCGGCATGCCGAAGTCACCGGTCTTCGGGCTCACGAACCCGTTCGCCTCAACCACGAAGCCCGAGCTCGTCTTCTCACCCGAGATCACCGGGACGTCGGGCACGTAGGTTGACGTTACCCGAACCTCCGGGAACGCGTAGCTCACGCTACCGATCTGCACCGTGGCGTCCGAGATCGTGTACGCGTCACCCGACTGGAAGTCGGCGTTCACCTGGAACACGACCTCGATGTACCGCACCGACGCCAGGTCCTGGCTCGGACCGAGCGTGATCGTCAGCGTGTTGCTCGTGCTCGACGGCTCCGTGATGCTGGCCTGGCCCGTGACGTCCTCCCTCACCAGACTCACCGTGCCGTTCGAGTGCTGCACGGCCTTGTACACGTACACCCTCACGCTCCCGGCGACGTAGCTGGCCGAACCGCCCAGGGCCGTCTGGGTTGGGATCGAGATCGAGACGGTCACCGAGTCGGACGTCAGTGCGGACCCGTCCACGCCCAACTTGAAGTGGAACGTCACCGTCCGCGTGCCCGGCTGCACGCTCGTCGGCTCGGTGTACGCCGAGAGCCCGAAGACCGCCGGGACGCCCTGCGGCACGACCGGTAGTGCCACACCCTTCACCACGACCTCACCGGTGGCCGCCCGGGTCTTGTCCAGCTCCACCTCCTGACCCAGCAGCGGGTTGCCCAGCTGCACCTCGATCTTCCAGTACACCGCGCTGCCGTAGATCGGGCTCGACGCCGGGCTGATCGTTACGGCCTCCCCGACCCACTCACCACCGGCCGGGATCAGCCCGTCGCTCGGCGGGTTGAACGAGAACGACTGCACCAGCGTCCACCCGTTGACTAGGTCCGCGCTCGACAGTCCGTAAACGTTGACCTGCTGCAGGTAGACCCCGAACTCCGCCAGGTTCCGCACCCTCGGCACGACCTGCCAGTCCACGCTGCCCCAATCACCGTTCGACGGCACCTGCAGCGGCTCACCGACCCACGAGACCTCGATCAGCTCGTCGGGCCGCACGGCCACGTACCACGGTGGGGTGACGGTGACCCCGCTCGTTACGTAGTTGCCTGAGGAGTCCTTGTACGCGTACTCGTACTCGAGGTACACGTCCGGCAGCAGCGCCGTCGCGGCCTGCGAGGGCGCCGAGGACAGCTGGTACATCACCCGAACGCCGAGCTTCGAGTCCGGGTCCACCGCGTACTTCGCGGGCTCGTCCACCGCACCGTCACCGTTCGTGTCGACACCGATCGTCAGGTACTGAACGCCATTCAGGGTGTAGATCATCAGGCACGAGTCCGAGGCGCCGTCACCGTCCAGGTCGAAGGTGATGGTCGGGTTCCCGTTCGCGTCCACGGTGACCCTAGCCGTCGGCTGCAGATTGCTCGGGATCGTCCCGTTCAACGGGTTCTCGGCCACGGACAGTGTGACCTCGTAGTCGACTCCGAGGGCCTGCCTGAGCTGGTAGAGCTGATCAACCGGGACCAGCACCATCAGGTTGTAGAGCGAACCGGCCTGCTGCGTGCCTCCCTGCTCGTCGTCGACCCACACCTGGACGCCGTGGTTGGCGATCTCGATCACCTCCGCGATGGTGTCGGCGCCCGACACCTGCGTTTGGAACCACGGGGCTCCGTTGACCATGATGTCGTACTTCACTACCGGAGCGACCCGACCCCACTCACCCTCGGTCGGGCTGACGCAAACCAGCCGGTAGCCGACCGCCGCCTGGCTTCCGGGCGACAGCTTAACGTAAGTTTCACCGACCACCTTGTCGCTGAGCTGCGCTACCTGCACCTGCGCGTTCGGGTCCTGTAGCATCTGGAAACCCGTCAGCGACGGCGACCGCGCCACAGGGACCACATCGTAGGTCTTCTGGTTGGTCGACGGGTTGGATACGGCGGCCTCTGAGGTGATCTCCAGCTGCCTGTACACCGGCGTGAAGACACCCTTGCTGAGCTCCCACTCGACGACTCCCCTGACCACGTCCGACTGGCTAACCGACAGCGGCGCCGCCGCCGAGGCGCCCGTGAGCGCCAACAAAGCGGCCAACGCCGCGAGGATTACCGGCCCCACGCGGGCCACTGGGTTCTCACCCCCTTCCGACCGGCCTCATACTTGACCGACCGAAGAGACACTTATATGCCTTCCGTTTACCCAGTGGAGGGTCCGTCGGGGAGTGCCGGCCGCCTCGGGGGTAATACTTCGGACCGCTCTGACGCTCGCGGTGGTGCTGTTAGCGGCGTTCACGGCTCCAGCGACCGGCCACGCAGCGGTCTACGCGATCGGTCTGAAGTACTACCCGCTGCTGCGGCTGGACCCGAGAGTGGGCTGGGCCGTGGACCTGCTGGTGAACGGTAAGCCGTGGTGTAGGTTGGTCCTCGCGGAGAACGGCGGGGTCAGATGGATCACCCGCGTCCGCGTGGGCGACGAGACCAGAGGGTGGATCGAGGTCACCGCCCGCGCGCTTAAAACCCGGTCGTCCGCGATTAAGGCCCGAGCTTACGTGGGTCTTACCGGCCGGTACCTGCGCCTCTACGGACTGCTAATTACCGGCCCGAACAACCTGACCAGGCCCGAGCTGCTGCTGTTGGAGCTCCGTGGAGCAACCTCGAGACCGGTGGCCAGGGTCCCGGACTGCGTCATCCACCCGCTGACGAAGTTCCTAACGAGGCTCCCGGTGAGCCTGCGGGTCGCGGTCCTCCCACGGGTTGGCCTGATCGGACAGCGCGTGATGATCCGGGGAGAGCTGCGGGACGGGGTGTTCGGGGTGCCGATCCCCGCGCCGATCACGGTGGTCGTTCAGGGGTGCGGGCTGAGCGAGACGATCACCGCGCGGCCGGACCGAGCCGGCGGGTTCCAGCTGTGGGTCAGGCCCAAGAAGCCCGGGATCCTCGCCATCGAGGTCCGGTACGCGGGCGGTCCCCTCTACGAGCCCGCCACCTGGAGAACCGTGTGCACGTTCCGGGAGCGGGTCAGGCTGAGGCTCCTCGCCAAGGCCGTCGACGGTGGTAGGGCGTTCGAGCTCCGGGCCGTGCTCACGGATTACAGGGGCCGCCCGGTCCCGAACGCCAGGATCTTCCTGCTGGAAAACGGGGCGATAGTGAGCGCCTCGGCCCTTGCGGGCTGGGTCACCGGTCCGGACGGTAAGACCCCGCCCCTGAGGGTCACTCCGAAGAAGTCCGGTCGGTTCGTCTACGTGGCCATGTTCCAGGGGGGACCGCTCATGGCTCCAGCGTTCAGCAACCCGGTCACCGTGATCGTGGCACCGAGCGGCGTTGCCGTCAAGGGAGGGGGTGGGGCTGAACGGAAGAGGCGGCTGCCCCCGCTACCCACGGTCCCGCTCCCACTGCCCGCGGCGCTGCGGTCTCGTCGCGGCCTCGTTCCGGCGTCGGAGTGCGGAGGATCGTGAGGTTAATTGATTAACTGAAATCCGGGGCGCGCGTTTCGGAAACCGGGCCCGTCAAGGGGGTGACGAGGGGATTAAGCCACCCTGGCGAGACTCGCCCGTCGGCGCCCGCGCGAGGAAGGTCAAGGAGAGTATGGAGGACGCGGACGAGGACCTGACGGCTGACGCGCTGCGGCGGCTGTCCGAGCTGGACGTCCCTCAGGACAGCGTTCCCGAGGATTCAGCCCCCAGCTCACTCGAGCTGAGGAATTTGGCGCCGGTCGTCGTGCGCGGCCGCGTCAAGTCCGTGGAGGGGGTGGAACACGTCCGCGGGTTCAAGCTGCTAACGGAGGAGGGCGAGACGGTCCCCGTGAGGCCGTCGGTCAGGGTGGCCCCGGACCTCCTGCGGCCCGGTCGTGAGGTTCTGGTGCTGGGCGGGCGCAACGACCGCGGCGAGGTTGTGGCCATCGACGTCAGACCCGTCGAGTCGGACCCCTCCCCCTCACCTGAGGAGATGGTTGCGGCCCAGGAGCTCTCGGATGACGACCCGCTCGAGGCGTGCGCGAGCGTTCTCTCGCCTCGGAGGAGGCCGGAGCCATGCTATGAGCTCTTGGCACTGCTGATGGTCACCCCGGTGGGCGGCGCGGCTGCGAGCGCGCTCTTCCTGGCCCCTCCGCGGGTCGCGCGTGCGGTCACGGAGCGGATCCGGCGGCTCTCGCCCCAGGCCCACAAGGTAAACCTGAGGTCCGCCAGCTCCCGGAACCTCCGAGGGGACTTGACGGTTACCGAGACCGGGTGGAGGTTCGAGGCCGGTGTTCCGATGCTGGCCAACGACGGCCTGCTGATCGCCGACGGCGTCGATCCGCACGATCCCAAACTCCTGGAGCTGCTCTCCCTAACCCGGCGTGGCGTGATCCCGGTCTCCGGCGTCCGGTTCGGGGTCCGATGCTCCGTCATCTGCGCGCTGGAGTCCTCACCAGACGAGCACCCCGCCCTCACCTGCCTGAAGATCCCCGGAGCCGCGCTGAGGAGCGTGGACCTGATCCTGTGGCCGGATCCTTACCCGGAGAGGGTCAGCGGGAGACGAATCAGGGAGGAGGACGTCAGGGCGCTGCTGAAGTGTGCCTCTCGGGTCGAGGGGCCGAGGTGTTCGTCGAGCGTCGTGAGGATGGTGTCGTCTCGGGCCTCGGAGCTGTCCAGGGCCTCCAGCTGGGGCCCGTCCAAGAGGAGGATAGAGCGGACCATGCTGCTGCTGGCCCGGGCCCACGCCCGTCTGAGGCTGTCTGACAGGGTCGAGGAGGAGGACGTACGCAGGGTGTCCGAGCTGATGTCCAGGTGGATCGAGCGCATCAACGCCCCTATCGAAAGCATCTTCGTATCCCAATGACGACTGGGTTCGCTACGGTGCCCGCGCCGACGTCCGCCGGTAATGAGAAGCCCGGCACCGTGAATGTGGCGCTCAGCGGGGGACTTGAGATGTCCCCCGACAAGCTCCGACAGGTGGCGGAGGAGGTAGGGTCCGAGTTCACGGCCGGGGAGCTTCAGGCGACCAACAAGATGGTCGTGCTGGCGCTGTACACGCTGGTCGGCGACAAGTGCTGCGGGGCGCTGGTCAATGCGGGCTCGATGTTGGCCAGGTGGTTCAAGGGTGACGATCTCGAGGAGCCGCTAACTGAGTTCCTTGACATGGTAGGTGCCGACTGCGAGGTGGATGAGAAGGACGGAGTTGTGATCGTCCGAAACTGCCCCGAGTGCGCCGGCTACCCGCGCCTCAACGGCCCCGCCTGCAACTTCATCCGAGGGTTCATCGCGGGCGTCGTGAAGGAGGTGACGGGAGAACCGGTCAAGGTCGTCCAGACGGAGTGCGAGGGAGCGGGTGATGGTCGATGCGTATTCGTGATCGGGGACGAGAGCAAGGGCGGCAACGGGGAGCCCCACATCCCGGAGCTTCGCGACTTCACCGAGTCGGAGTTCGAGGAGATGCTCAGCGCGAGCCGCGACCCGGAGGAGGTGGCGGCCTTTAAGATCGCCTCGGAGAGCCTGCTGCGGGAGGTCTTCGGCGACGCGGCCCGGCCCATGTTCTTTCGGGCGGGCCGGCTGTACGCCGAGGCGTTCATCGATGCGTTCGATCCGGAGGATCCGGAGGAGCTGGTGGCCAGGGTGGAGGAGATCAGCGGGTCCAGCTACGAGCTCGAGGGCGACCGGTTCCGCGTGGAGAAGTGCCTGGAGTGCGCCGGGATGGAGTCCGACGAGCCCGTCTGCCACGCGGTGCGCGGCGCCCTGTCGATGCTGCTGGAGCACTACGGAATCCCGTTCAAGCGGGTCGTGGAGGTGGAATGCTCGGCCACCAAGGACGCCGTCGTTGGCTCGTGCGAGGTCCGCATCGAGGGAATCGCGTGGAAGGTGAAGAAGGTGGCGGACGCCGTGCGGCGGGCGTTCCGCTAGCCCCTCACCTCGACTTCCCTCACCTCAGCCACCATGATCGTGTACCTGTCGCCCGACAGACGCTCCCTCACGGCCTTTTTCAGGTCGTCCAGCCGGTCCTCCGGGATCACCGTCACCACCATGACCGCGCGCTCCGAGAGGTCGTTCATGGCCTTGATCGCCTGCTCCGGATCCTCGTCGATCTCGAACCCTTCCCAACGATCCGGGGCCACGCCCCGATACTCCACCGCGTAGAACCCGGTCACGCCGGCGTCCGCCATCGCGTTCATCAGCTTGCCGACGTTCTCGGGGTCCACGAAGACCCGCACCTCAACCAGACCCAACCTTATCCCCGGGTCCCTGGGTGGCGAGAGGGGTTAAGAGACCCCCGAACTCGCCCGGGGGAGGATCGGTGGAGCTGCTGGTCCTCGACCCGCAGGTGGCCGGCGCCTCGGGCGACATGCTCCTTGGCTGCCTGCTGGCCGTGGGCGCGAGCGGCGAGAACCTCGACCGCGTGGTGCGGGTCCTCCGAGAGCGGGGGTACCGGGTGGACATCGACTGGAACTGGGTGACGGTCAAAGGGTTCCGGGCGGTTCGGGTCGCGGTGGAGGCCGACGGGGAGGTCCGGGACCCCGAAGAGCTGGAGAGCCTCGTTGAGGACGTCTCCCGGGAGGTGCTGGCGAAGGAGCCCTGGTCGAGGCTACCGGAGAGGGCGCTGAAGCTGCTCTTTGAGGCGGAGGAGAAGGTGCACGGGGAGCTCGACCACCTCCACGAGCTGGGCGCCGTGGACACCGTCGTGGATCTGGTGGGGTGCGCCGCCCTCCTCCAGGATCTCGACCCAGCGCGGGTCGCCGTGCTCCCACCGAACGTGGGCTCCGGCACCGTGAGGACCGAGCACGGTGAGCTCCCCGTGCCGGCGCCCGCGGTCGCCGAGATCCTATCAGGTTGGGGGCGCGAGTTCCACGCGAGCGGCGAGGGTGAGCTGCTCACGCCGACGGGCGCGGCGCTGCTGAGGGCGATTGACGAGCTCACGGAGGATGCGGAGCCACCCTGGAGGGTGGTCAGGCAAGGATTCGGGGCCGGGTCCCGCGAGCTGGACGACCGGCCGAACGTCCTCCGGGCTCTAGTCTGCGAGCCCGGTGCGGGTGGAGGGTTCGTGAAGATCGTGGAAACGTCGGTGGACGACGCGGACGGGGAGATGATCGGGGAGGCCATCACCCGGCTGCTCGAGCTGAACGGCGTGCGGGACGTAGAGGTGCTGCACGGGCTGGGGAAGAAAAACCGGCCCAGGTTCATCCTGCGCGTGATCGCGGAGGACCGGCCCGGTGTGGAGGAGGAGGTTTTCCGCGAGATCTTCCGCTGGACGGGGTCCTTGGGCGCCCGGGTTTACCGGTGCGAGCGGGTGATGGCGGAGCGGGAGATCGTCGAGGTGGACGGCGTTCGGGTCAAGCTGTCGCGGTTCAATGACGTCGAGCACGCCAAGCCGGAGTGGGACGACGTCCGCGAGCGCGTTGAAAACCACTCGTCCCTGCTCGTCCGGGCGGAGCTGCTGCGCAGGACCCGCGATCAGCGCTGATCGAGCGCCTCCAAGATCTCGCAGGCCTTGCAGAGCTCCCCGGAGGCCGGCTCCCCGCAGCGCTCGCACGCTCTAACCTCGCCCTGGAGGAACTCTTCGGCCAGGAGCGGACCGGCCCGGTCGAGGGCCTGCAGGATCCCGAACTTCGCGTTCGGGAGCTCCTCCTCCAGCTCGTCCAGCAGTCGCCGGAAGAACGACCGGACGGAGGACTCGGCGAACGGGCAGGGGTCCGGGTGATACGGCAGGTTCAGCTCGTCAGCAACCCACCGGACCTCCCGCTCCGGGACCCGCCGCAGCGGCTTAACCCTCGGCACCACCGACTCGGACTCGGGCTTAACCTCCGGATGCAGCTTGGAGAGCTGAGCCAGGTCCGCCTTCACGAAGTTCATCAGCACGGCCTGCGCCTCGTCGTCTAGGTTATGCCCCGTCACCACGACGTCGGCGTTCAGCTCCCGGGCCTTGGCGTTTATCAGCCGCCGCCTCAGCACCCCGCAGACGGTGCACGCCGGGTACTCGGTGTCCTCCACGACGTCCTCGAGCCTAAACCCGTACTCCTCCTCGAACGACACCACCTCCCACTCCACCTCGAGCTCCTCCACCAGCCTCTCAGCCTGACGCAGGCACCTGTCCCGGAACCCCGAGATCCCCTCGTCGACCGTGAGCGCGATCACCTCGACCTCAGGCAGCGGCTCCAAATACTCGAGGATGAGCCGGAGCGCGACCGCGCTGTCCTTTCCACCCGAGAGCGCCACGACTACCCGCTGCCCCGGCTCAAACCACCTCCAGCGGCGGACCTCCCGGAACACCCGGTCTCTGACCAGCTCGACCAGGCACCGGCCGCACACTACGTCGCCCGCGTAGGGACGCTCGTACTCACCCCGCCGCTCACCGCACCGACGGCACCTCAAGCCCCTCGCCGCCCCGAAGGACCCTTATCCCCGCGCCGGCACCTCCCCGCACGCCGGCCGTGAAGAGGGGTTGTAACGCCGACCCGCCCGGGGATGAACGGACTGGGCAGGGCGGAGCTTCCCCCTCCTCCCCACGGGAACCACCGGGATCAACGGTACCCCGCGGTGCGGGCGCTGGGAACCCGCGGTCGAGCTCTCGCCCCTCCCGGTCCTCGCCTCGGCGGTCCCGACCCGCCCGGACCGACCCGCCGGCACCACGGCCACGCCCAGCCGATCGTGCGCCGGGGAGGTCACGTACACCTCCCGAACCCTGGTCGAGCCGAGGAGGAGTGTCAGCCGACGCTTCACCTCCTCGTCCTCCAGGTCCAGCCCGTACTCCACGTCGTAAACGTCCGTGATCCGGCTCAAAGTCATCAGCACCTCGAGCGCGTCCATGAACGCCTCGGCGGGCTGCAGCGTGCCATTGTCCGTGGCGATCACGTTCTCGGTCACCACTTTGATACCGTGCCTCTCCACGAACGCGCCGAACTCCCTGTCGTAGATGGCCGCCCCGGCGCACACGTAGACCTCCATCCCCAGGGAGTGGGCCACGTCGGCGAGCCTGGCCAGGGTTCGGTACACGAGCTCCCGGAGCTCGTCCGGCGATCTCCCCGTCACGTCCTCGAACCACCGGACGTACCACCTGCTCGTCCACACGTCGATGACGTCGAAGAGAACGCCCTCGAAGCCTAGCTCACGCAGGCTCGCGAGCTTCTCGGCCAGGACCTCCTGCCACCGAGGGTCCCAGAACTCGACCGCGTAGTCCCCCTTCCACCTCGGGTCTTCGGGGCCCAGCAGTCCCAGTTCCCGGGCCCGCTGGAACAGGTCCGGATGGAATCTCGGCACGACCCCGAGGGTCAGGTACGCAACCGGCCGTATCCCCGCCCTCCTTAACCGGCCCAGCTCCTCCAGAGTCCACGGGTCTCCTCCGGGCCCGGAGTAGGGGTCGACGCAGACCGTCCGCGGGTGAACCTGAATCAGCCGCTGCAGGTCCACGTTCTGGTAATAAGTGGCGAACGGGTAGTCCCTCTCGACCACCACCCACAGCGCGGTCGCCGCCAGGACCTTCAGTTCCATCAACCTCGCGGACCCCCCGATGAGGAGAGGCCGGCTTGCCGACCGATGAGGAGGTCCCTTATTACTGAGGGGGACCGCCGGTGCGCGTGCTCGGCCTGGACACGGGCAGCACGCACGTGGACGCGGTGGTCCTGGAGGACGGGGAGGTCGTCGAGAGCGTTAAGGTCCTTCGCGATGGGAGGCTCGTCGAGCCCACGAAAAAGGCTCTGAGGGAGCTGGAGGCGGACGAGCGCCGCGTCAGCACGACCCTCCCCATCAACGCGCTCGTCCGGGACCGGGGCGACCCAGTCCACCTGGTCGTGATCCCGGGCCCCGGGCTCGACCCGAGCCCGCTCGGGGAGCTCGCCGACAGCATGGAGGTGGTGGAGGGGTACGTGGACCACAAGGGGGACGTGGTCGAGGACGTGGACCCGGACTCCGTCACCGCGCCCGCGGAGCACGCCGTCGCCGTCGTCTCGAAGTTCTCGCAGCGGAACTCGGAGCTGGAGGCGAAGATCGCCGAGGCCGTCAGGGATGAGGCGCTCGCCGTGGTCCCGGGCCACCACGTCCCTCGGGGCAGCTTCCCCCGCCGCGTCGCCACGGCCGTGCTCAGCGCCCGGGTGAAGCGGGTGACGCGCAGGTTCCTCCGATCCATAGGCGACGTTGACGGAGTCTTGCGCGGAGACGGCGGGCTTCAAACGCCCCGGGAGGCGCTGCGCGTCCCGGTAAACGTCCTGCACTCCGGCCCGGCGGCGGGCGTGCTGGGTGCCGCGTACCTGTCGGGAGAGCGCGACTTCCTGCTGGCCGACGTGGGAGGATCGACCGTGGACCTCGTGCGGGCGCGGGACGGGGCCCCGATGGTGGAGCGGAACGCCACCCTGTTCGGGCACCCGACCTCGGTGCTCGCGGCCAAGGTAAGGTCGCTCCCCCTGGGCGGTAACGCGGTCCTCTCCGAGGATGGGGTCACTGAGGAGACGTCCCTGCCCGCGTGCTACGGGGGCTCGAAGCCGACGATCACGGACGCGCTGGTGGTCGCCGGGTACCATGACCCGGAGCCGGACGGCGACCCGCGCGAGTCCCGGCGGGCGCTGAGGGAGCTCGGAGATCCCGAGGAGGTGGCCGAGCGGGTCCTGGTCGAGGTCCGCCGGGAGCTGAGGGAGCGCTTGGAAGGCGAGAAGGTCCTCTGGGCGGGAGGGCTGGCGGAGGAGTACCGGGAGCTCACTGGCGTGGGCGAGGTGGTCCCGCACCACCCGGTGTGCAACGCCGTCGGGTGCGCGGTCGCGAAGAGGGCGCGAGAGGCGACGGTGTACGTGCACACGGAGCGCGGCTACGGGCACGTGGTCCCGGCGGGCGAGCGGTTCGAGGTGGAGAAGGGCAGGGTGTACGATGAGGAGGAGCTCGTCGAGCTGGCGTCTGAGGTCGCGGGGTTCGAGCCCGACGAGGTGTCGGTGAGGGCGTTCGAGATCGTGCGCGGTGGGGTCCGCGTGGGTCAGTGGGCGGAGGTGTGGCTGTACGAGCGGCCCGGGGTGGAGCCGCCGTAGGGGAAAGACTTAAAACTGGGGGCCGGGTGCGCACGCACGGCCCCACCGAGGCCGCGGCAGCCTAGCCTGGCGGGGCGCGGGACTGCAGATCCCGTAACCCGGGTTCAAATCCCGGCCGCGGCTCCACCGGGAATCGTTCTGATTATCAAAACGATCGGCGCCTGGGCGGATCACTCCCGGGTCAGAATCAGGGCGCCTAACTCGTGGACGCGCGCCCTCCACCCCGGCGGAACGAGCGTCGTGGAGTCGTACTCCTCAATGACCGCGGGCCCCTCGATCTCATCCCCCGCCCGGAGCCGCCCTCGGTCGAAGACGGGGGCCTCCACGAACCCCTCGTCCTCGAAGTAAACCTCCCGGCGCTCGTTCACCGCCCGGTCCGGGTTCTCCTCTCCCCCTTCCTTCAGCGGCTCCGGCCTCGGGGGCTCCCGGCGGGCGACGGCCACGGCCCGCACGTTCACGATCTCAACCGGAGCGTCCAGACGGAACCCGTGCACGGCCTCGTGGCGGGCGTGGAACGCCTCCTCCACGTCCTTCACCGAGGTCTTGGGTTCCACGTCGACGTCCAGCTCGTGAGCCTGGCCCTGATACCGGGCCTCGACGATAACTCGCACCTCGTCCGGCTCGCCGGGCAGTACCTTCGAGGCGCGCGACACGGCCTCGCTTATCGCGCGCTCCAGCTCCTCGTCCTCCAGCTCCCCCGTGGACTTCAGCACCGGGACCACGTGCTCCCAGGCCGTCTCAGCGGCCAGCAGCCCGAACGCCGAGAAGACGCCGGGGTGCTGCGGCACGATCACGCGCTGGACGCCCAGCACCTCCGCCAGCTCGGCCGCGTGGAGTGGGCCCGCCCCGCCGAAGGCCACCAGGGAGAAGTCCCGAGGATCGTGCCCCCGCTCCACGGTGACGATGCGGACGATGCGCGCCATCTCCTCCACCGCGAGCCGAATGGCCTGGTAGGCCACCTCCTCGGGCTCGTCGCCCACGGCCTCCGCTAGACCTTTGAACGCTCGGTCCGCCGCCCCCGCGTCGATGGGCATCTCGCCTCCTAACAACGCCTTCCGGTTCAGCCGGCCCAGCGTCACGTTGGCGTCAGTGATCGTCGGGTCAGCGCCGCCCTTCCCGTAACACACCGGGCCGGGATCCGCACCGGCGCTGATGGGCCCGACGCGCAGCGCGCCGGCCTCGTCCACCCAGACGATCGTCCCGCCGCCCGCGCTGCACTCGGTCAGGTCGACGAACCGGTGCAGCACCGGGTACCCGGAGCCCCGGATGCGCCGACCGCGGTGAGTCTCGCCGCCCACCTCGTACTCCTTAGTCACCTCGTAGCGCCCGTCAACGACCGTCCCCGCCTTCGCCGTCGTCCCGCCCATGTCGAACGATATAAGCCGGGACTCGCCCAGCCACTCGCCCACGACCCGCGTCGCCACCACCCCGGCGGCCGGTCCCGACTCGATCAGCTTGGCCGGAGTGTGTATGACACGCTCCGCCGGCACCGCGTACCCGTCAGACTGCATCAGGAGGTAATCCGAGGCGCCCGCCTTCCGGACGGCCTCGCGCGTTCGCTCCACGTACTCGCTCACCAGCGGGCGCAGGACCGCGTTCACCAACGCCGTGGACGTGCGCTCGTACTCCCGGTACTCCCGGCACACCTCGTGGGAGCAGACGATCTCCACCTCATCGCCGAGCTCCTTTCTCAGCACTTCTTTCGCCCGCTTCTCGTTCTCGGGGTTCGCGTACGCGTGCAGGAAGGAGATGACGACCACGCGAACGTTCCTCGAGCGCAGTTCTCGAGCGATCTCCCGGAGCCCGTCCTCGTCCACCGGGACGATCACCTCGCCGTCCGGGGACACCCGCTCCTTGACCTCGAATCTCAGGCTGCGCGGGACCAGCGGCTCGGGCTTCCTGGGCTCCAGGGTGTACATTTGGGGCCGGACCTGGCGACCGATCTCGATGAGGTCCCGGAAGCCGAGCGTGGTGATTAGGGCGACCTTCGGAAGCTCGAGCCCGCGCTGCCCCAGGAACGCGTTCGTGCCGATCGTGGTCGCGTGAAGGACGGCGTCCGGTGACCCTTTCACCTCCGACAGGGCGCGCTTGAAGGCCCGCTCGGGCCGCCGGGGTGAAGAGGGCACCTTTTTGACCCGGAGGCGCCGGCCGTCGTACTCGACGAGGTCGGTGAAAGTGCCGCCGATGTCGATCCCGACGAGTGACAACTAGGTTCCCTCCACCAGGGTCCGGAGGAGGTCCGTCTTGGTGATCACCCCGACCACCTCATCCCGGTAGTTAACCACGGGCAGGCCCGGCACGCGCTTCCGCGCGATCAGCTCCGCCGCGTCCACCAGGCCGAAGTCCGTCCTAACCGCCACCGGTGGGCGCATGACGTCGTCCACGAGCACCCGCTTCAGCCTCGACTTGAACTTACCCTTGGGCGTTTTCTCCCTCAGCCGCGCCAGTTCCACGGCCAAAGTCCTATCTGTGAGGAGGCCCGACAGGCGCTCACGCTCCACGACGGGAAGGACCTTCGCGCCCTCCTCGAACATCAGCCGGCGAGCGTGGAGCAGGCTGGCCCCCGCGGACACCGTAACGGGGTTTTTGGTCATGTGCAGGGCGACGTAGTCCTCGGACTCGACCAGGTCGAGCAGGTCGGTCTTGGTGACGATGCCGACGAGCCGGTCCCCGTCCAGGACGGGCAGGCCGGAGATCCCGTGGGAGAGCATCGTCTTGATCGCCTGGTCCACGGTCGCGTCCGGGGAAATGGTCACGACGGGCGAGGTCATGACCTCGGAGACCTTAATCCGCGACGGCGGGACGTCACCGAAGCGCGCGTCGGCAACCGCGAGCGCGGCGTCGAGGACGGTGATGATCCCAACTAGCTCCTTCCGACCCTCAGAGACGCGCTCGGTCACGAGGAGCCGGTTGACCCGCTCGCGTTCCATCGTGCGGAGGGCGAACTTGAGGGACTGGTCCGCGTCGACCGTGACCGGGTCTTCCGTCATCACGTCCTCAACTTTAAGCGACAAGAAGGGCACCCTCGTAAGGGGGCGTGGGAGGAAGGAGGGGCTTACTCCGAGGGCTTAACCAGCGTAATGGCGATCGTGGACACGCTGATCGTGTCTCCTTCCTCCGTTTCGATCTCCTCGGTGCCGATCTCAATGTCCTTCACTTCCACCTCCGGCATGACGTTGTTCCTGATGAACTCGGCGACGTCGACGGCCCGGCTGATGGCCCGGCCCCTGGCCACCAGCTTGACCTCGTCGGCGCCCTCACTGAACTGCGTCATCACGGCGAGCACGTAGTTGGTCACGGGCTTGTTGCCGACGTAGATGACGTTCTCCTCTTCCGCCATCGAAACCACCCCTCGCGCCGCTTTGCGCCTTTAGCGCGGTTTCGCGCCCTGAGCGGACGCTATAAAGTTCACCCCTCGATCACGCCAGCAGCAGCAGTCCGGCCACCAGCAACCTCGCCCCGATACTCGTCCCCAGGTTCGCCGCCCACACCTTAACTCCCAGCCGACCCCCAAAGATCGACACGTACGTGGCCAGCGACGCGCGCAGGAAGATCGCCAGCACGTTCGCACAGCCGGCGATCAGCAGCGCCGCGACCGCCTCCCGCTCCGAGAGCATTCCCCGGCGGACGAACTCGGCCACCGTCGCGTACCCAACGGTGTAGTGGCTCAGGTTGGCCAGCACCGTGGCCAGCACCGGGCCGAACCCGCCTCGAACGTGCCACCGGACGAGCTCGGCCAACACCACGGTCAGCGCGCCCACCCCGATCATCCGCGGGAGCACGTGAGCCATGCGCCGCGCCGCCCTTCGCAGCGCACTCCTCACGACCTCCCTCACCGGCTGGGCGGCTCCGGGACCGACCGGCACGTCGGGTGAACCACCCGCGCGGGACCTTCGTCGACCGTAGACCAACAGGGCCGGCACGGTCTGAATCGAGGCCGAGAGCAGGAGCGCGCCCACGTACTCCAGGCCGAGCTTCGGGCCCAGGATCGCCAGGGCCGCGAAGAGGGGTCCCTTGAGGAGCATCTCGCCGACCGTCGTCGGGAGCGTCGTCGCCACGACCAGCAGCACCACGTCCCGATCGTCCAGCCGCCCATCCCGCTGAAGCTCCGCGAGCATCGGGTAGCTGGCGCTTGGACTCACCAGTGAGGCCGCCAGCGCCGAGGCGGCCTCCGGGGTGAGTCCCCAGCCCGCCAGCCGGTCTCCCAGCAGCCTACCCATCCTCTCGTGTACCCTCAACCCCGTCATCAGCGAGGCCGCGAAGAAGCCCAGGAAGACCATCGGAGCCACCTTCAGCACCGTCACCAGGAAGTCCATCACCGCCCAGGCCAGCCGGACGATCATCCGACTTCCCTCCAAAGGTGTTTCCGGAACATCAAGAACCGGGTAAGCCACGCGGCAGTTCGCAGCGGAGTCCTCCCGGGCTCGATCCTCCCGATTCTGCGGTGACGAGCCCCTTGGCGCGGGGGGGTAGCCCGGCGGCGCCCGCGGCTCCGGCGACAGCCGGATCGGCGCGCCCGCAGCCGCGGACACGGTGCCAGACGCGTGCACACCGACCTCGGCCGGCCCGATGCCCCGAGCCTGACCGCCGCGTCGTTAGCGCGCCGGGCGCTCGACCCGCCTAGCACTGGCCATCAGAGTCGAGTCCGGGGCGAGGGTAGCGCGCCCTAAACTCATTGCCGCGGAGTCGCCCGGGGTGAGTACGCGCCTAGGAGGACAGGAGGGCGACGCGGCTGGGTGGCGACTCGTCCACGAGCTCGAACCCGGCGTGCTCGGCGATCTCGGCGGCGAACTCCTTCACCTCCTCGTGGCTGGGCATGTTGTCCGGCGTCATCCGGAACGCCGCCCATCCCACGCACATGAACCCCTTGACCTCGACGTAGTCCGGCTCCACCTCGGCCAGCAGCCGGCCGAACTCCTCCGCCGTCCCGTCCATGTTCCACCCCTTGATCGCGGTGATCCGAATTACGGTACGACAGCTGAGGGAGCTCAGCAGCTCCAGGGTCTGGCGGATCCGCTCCCAGGAGTCCGGCACCATCGGCCGGTTAATCCGGCGATGCAGGTCCTCGTTGGGCGCGTCCAGGGACACGTACAGCTGGGTGGGTTCGCGCTCTAACGACTCGATCCGGTCGGGCCGCAGGCCGTTAGTGACCAGGAAAGTCGTCTTGAATCCGTGCGAGTGGAACGCGTCGATGAGCTCCCCGATGCGCGGGTACAGCGTGGGCTCGCCCGCCAGGCTGATCGCCGCGTGCCGCGGCTCCATCGCCTCCTTCCACCGCCTCCGCGCCTCACCCTCCAGATGACCGTAGCCCTGCAGGAAGCGCCGCTGCTCCTCGACGCTTCTCTCCACGATCAGATCCGGGTCGTCCGGGTCCGGAACGTCGTCGGTCCCCTCCGTTAGCTCGACGGGCCTCCAGCAGTACACGCACCGCTGCTGACACCACGCGACCGTGGGCGTCATCTGAAGGCAGCGATGGCTCTCCACCCCGTAGAACTTGGCCTTGTAGCAGTGCCGCCCGTTCTTGATCGCCTCCCGGCACCAGTGGCAGGGCTTCACGGCCGAATGCTTGCCCACGAGACCGTAACCCTGCTTCCGGAGCACCTCTTCCACGCGACCGTGGAGCATCCCGGCCTCCCCCCGGATGGATCCCTCGAACCGTCGACTAAATTGGGCCTGGGCGCATCGTTGCGACGCCCAGAACGGTCCCGGCCCGACGGGGCCGCAGGGGGACGTCCCGGCCGGGGGCCAGTCGCCAGCGGAGCCGCGGGGGAACCGACTCCGGCGGGCTCGCGGGAGGGGAACCACGGCGCACCCGATGAGTCTGGTTGAAGTGTGTATCACGGGGCCTCCAGGACTCCCGGGACGCCCGAAGCGTGCCGACTGGCGACGTCAGGGTTCATCGCCCCGCCGCGTATCGTTGCGAGCCTCGTAACGTAGGTCGGGGCAACGCTTAAGTATTCGGCTGGGGTCGCCCCGGCCTGGGTGTCGGGCCCGCGGTGTAGCCTGGTCTATCATGCGGGGCTCCAGGGGCCCGCCGATGACTGGCATGGGGTGTGCCGGGGCTCTGGTGTGGAGCCCCTTGGAGCGATGAGGCGGGTCGAAGACACCCCGTGACCCGGGTTCAAATCCCGGCGGGCCCACCAGCCCGAATCGTTTCGAGTTCAATAACGTTTAGCCGGGTCGGGCTCCAGCCTCCTCTTCAGCAGGTGGCCGACGACGGCCGTCACGGCGCCGATCGCGGTCGACGTCTCCAGCGAGATCCCCCGCCCGGTGATGTCCAGGTGGTACTCGGCCTGCTCCAGCACCTCGTCCGGCAGTCCGCGTCGGCCCAGTCCAAACACCAGGGTCACAGACCGGGGTTTCAGGACGAGCTCCACCACGTCCTCCGGCTCGATCGACTTCCGGGGGTCGGGGCGGCAGGTCGTGGCGACGATAGTCCCCAGCTGCGGTGGGAACCCGGGGTCCGGGTAGTCGTAAATCTCCAGGTGGTTGCGCTCGGCGAGCTCCAGGACCTCCCTGCCGGAGGCGCCGATGGTCGTCTCCTCGGCGACGAGCTCCGCCAGCTCCCGCGGCGTCTCCACGCCGACGTCGTCCAGGGGGAAGCCGAGCAGCGCGAGCTTGAAGTCGTACGCCACGCACAGTGGGGCTGCTCGGGCGATCATCCGGGTGTGGATCTCATGGTACCGGCTCGGGTCGTACGAGTTGTACAGGGCGATGGTAACGCGGCCGACGCGCCTAGGCCCCACTGGAGGACTCCCCCTTGGTGATCCCCGTGGCAATGAAGTGGGCGACGCGGATGGGCTCGGGGAGCCGGTGCCGCGTGGCGGTTCGCTTCAGGACGAGCTCGGCAACGCGCGGGCTGATCCCGGCGCACTGGAAGTATACGGGCGGTTCCCCCGGTTTAGTGGTGGCCTCGTACACGGGGCCCGCGCGGAGCACCATCTTCCGGCGCTCCTCGGTCCTGTCCAGGTTCTCCAGCGCGGAGATGATGGAGGAGAGATCGGGCTCGTGCTTGATCACGGCGACCACCGGAAGCCCGGTCTCCTCGTGAAGGCGCTGGATGTCGAGGATGTTGAAGCCCGCGAAGGTTACTCCGTCCGTGAGCACCACGCGGAGCTGGGGCTTGTGCTTGGACCGATTGATCATCTCGGCGATCCTGTCCGTGGCGTCGAGACCGTCCACGGTGACCTCGGTGCACATGACGCCGTCGATCCACTTGCCGCCTCGCATCACGACGCCGACGACCAGCGTGCGGTCGTCCTCCGGGCCGTAGTGACCGTCGTCGACGCCCAGGACCCGGATCTCCGGTTTGACCTCCCTGAGCTTCAACTCTCGACCTCCTCCAGGGCCCCCTGAAACTCCTCCCGGGCTTCCTCGATGAGCTCCAGCAGCTCGTCGATGGCCTCCTTCAACGCCTCCCGAGCGTCCGCGTCCTCCTCCATGGCGCGGATCCTCACCTTGGGCGGCACGTGCTCCTCTTCCTCCTCGACCTTGTGCCGCTTGCCCAGGATGGGGTGCTCGATCCGGTAGGTGGCGACGATGCCATCCTTCTGGTTGAGCGCCCACTTCAGCAGGTTGCAGAGCGTGTGGTCCTCGCCCGGCAGCTCGAGGAGGACCTCCTCCCGCTCGTACTTCTTCACCTTCACCTCCACATCGGGAAGCCGCACGAGGCCCGACCCCCTACAGCCGCTCTTCGAAGATCTCCTCCAGGGTCCGGCCGCGCTCACCCTCCTCGCTCGTGAGCTCGGACGCGAGCTTCTCGAGCTCCTTTAGGGTCTCTTCTGGATCCTTCCTCAGCTCGCAGCGGCCGTCCTCACTCTCCCGGAGGAGGCCCCGGTCGAGAGCCTCGTAGGCTAGGTCCATAGGATCCAGGTCGTGCTCGTGACAAACGAGGGCTAAAATGCGCCGGACGGGCTCCGAGGCGGCGTAAAATCGGGCCTCCTTGTACACCTCGGACAGCTCGCGGGCGAGCTCCTTGATCTCGTGCATGGGGGCATCAGTGGTGAGCCAGGGACCGCGCGCCTCGGCCCTGTAGCCGCGCCGCTCGAGGGCCTGGGCCAGGAGCTCGGCCGGCACCTTGGGTGCCTCGGCCTCCCGGCAGATCGTGCTCAAATGCAGTCGGACGGTTTTCTCGTCCTCGGATTCCGTCAAGACGGTCTTGCGCAGCTCGCTGAGCCGCTGGATGTAGGCGTCTACGGCCGTGTGCGGGCCGAACACCTTGACCTTGACCCGGTTCCCCTTCGCCTCGAGGAAGGCGTCGACGCCCCGGGTCCGCTCGTTCTCGACCGCCCGGATGAACTTGTGCACGGTGTCCTGGTCGGGGAAGGAGAAGGTGACCTCGCGTTTCTCCATCCGGGTCAAGGCTCGGGCCTCCCTCGGTCAGGCCTCCCTCAGGTACCCCGCCGCGACCTTCCTGGTCTCCGTGTGACCGCAGGCGGGGCACCTCAGTTTTCTACCTTTGATCCGCTCGAGCTCGCTGCGGCACCGGCTGCAGTAGGCCAGGATGACCCCGTACTCCTCGCCCATCGTGGAGAGCTGGATCGGCGTCTTGACGCTGATCACCTTGGCGCGGACGATGTCTCCGGGCTGGAACTCGTCCGCAAGATCCTCGACGTAGGCGTCCCTGACGCGCGAGATGTGGATGCCGCCGACGCCCGAGGCCGCGGGCTCGCGGTCCGTGCGGTCGTGGGCGAAGTCGATCCGGACGAGGACGACCTGATCCTTCACCGTCTGCACGCGTCCGATGATGGGGACGCCCTCGCGGAGCTTCGGTGGGGTGTCCACGGTGGGCTTGACGCGCACCTCGCGGTTCTCCAGGTCGACCTCCACGACCCCGGTCACGGCGGCCCGCACGATGCCGTTGTCCTCGTACGTTCCCGGGCCCGGGTAGAACGCCTCGGCCAGCGTGATCTTGTCACCGGGCAGCACGAACTTGCCCGGTTCCACGTACTTCCTCAGGACCTCTTCGTCCGGTTCTGTATCTGCTTCTTCACCTCCTCCGCGAACAGCTTCAGGAACTCCTCCACCCGACTCTCGGGGACGACCCCGCCGGCCGCCGGAGCGTGACCTCCGCCCTTTCCTCCCACCTCCTTCGCGGCCTTTCTGATCGCCCGGGCCACGTCGACCCTTTCCTCGCCCACGACCCTGGCGCTGACCTTCCCTCTTCTCACGCACACCCCGACGGGAGTCCCCATCACGCCCGCCACGTGAGACGCGACCCTGCCGGTCATCGCGGGATGAATGTCGTTCATGATCGCGTACGCCACGACCTCTTCCAGGCATTCGGCCACCTCCCGAGCGCGCTGAAGTGCTTCGTGTTCCTCCTCCATGGCCTCCCGCGCCAGCTCGTAGACCTCCTCCAACTCGGGAACGGGGGTTTCCGGGAGCTTGAGCGCGAGCTCGCGCCGGTCGTCACCATCCATCTTCACCAGCGCGTAGTCGAGCAGGCTGGCTTCTGTGTAAACCTTGCGCCGATCGTACTCCTTGAGCACCTCTCGCAGCACGCGTGAGTGCTCCTCCGCGTAGTCCGTGAACGCCGCGTAAGCCGCCAGCAGCTTCAGATCCCGCTCGTGCAGATCCAGGGTGGCCCAGTAGCACAGCTCCGCCGCGCACAGCCGCGTGTCGTGCACGAACACGTCCGGGCGCACGTCCTCGAGCACCTGGTGATGGTCCACGATGAAGACCTTGCAGCCCTCGGACTTAGCGTCCTGCACCGCGTCCCTCGCCGTGGAGCCCAGGTCCGCCGCGATCAGCACGTCGCACTCCGGCGCGATCCCGGAAACGACCTCCTCGAAGTTCGCGGGCGGGGAGAAGTACAGCACGAAGTCCAGCTCCAGCCCCTCCAACACGTGGCCCAGTATCGCCGCGCTCGCCAACCCATCCACGTCGATGTCCGCAACCACCGCCACGCGCTCCTCGTCCAGCTCCTCCAGGTGCGGGACCAGCGCGTTCCTCACCTTCTCGACGGGATCCTCCAAGGTGTTCCCCCTTTACCCCTCCCTCCTCCGGAACACGAGCACGACCGCCTCCACATGTTTAACCCTACTCCGGTGATGCTTGTACATCGCGGGGATGGGGAACCGCGCCCTCCCAACCACCTCGCACTCCGCCCCCAGCTCCCGCGCCCGCGCCCGCCAGAAGTCCTCCGTACCCGCCCGGTGCAGAGAAACGACCACGGGCGAGTGCTCCAGCCCTACCCGCACGAACGGCCGGTCCGCGCCCCGGCGCTGCACGCCGAACGGTGGGTTCATCACCGTGACGTCGAACTCCCCGCCCTCGAACTCCCGCACGTCACAGCAGACCAGCTCCACCCGATCCAGGACGCCCGCCCGCTCCGCGTTCTCCCTGGCCACCTCCAGCGCCTCCTCGTCCACGTCCACCAGCGTCGCCCGGCGCGCCCCGGCCAGCACCGCCCCGATCCCGATCTTCCCCGTCCCCGCCCCCAGGTCCAGGACCCGCGCGCCCTCCAACCCCACCTCCGCCTCAGCGACGGACAGCAGGGCCTGAACCAGCTCCCCCGGAGTCTCGTACTGCTCCAACCGCAGCTTCGGCCGCTCGAACCCCCGGAGCCGGTCAAGCACCATCGCAACCCGCTTGTCGATCAACCCGCCTCCTCCCTCAGCTGCTCCCGAACCCACCAGGGCAGGTCCCGAGAGCGCTCCCTAGGATCCATGCGCACGAAGGTCCTTCCACCGCAGAACGGGCACTCGGCCGGGACCCTTTTCCTGCCGACCCTCCTACCGCAGTTGGCGCAGATAACATGCCTGGGCAACCTCACCCGCTCCCCGGGGGGTGCGCGTATGCCCTCGGGCCCGGTCCACCTGATCTACGGGCTGGTCCTAGCCACAATGGCTTACCCGGGGAACCCCGATTACGGTGGCGTAATCCTGTACTCGTCGCTGGCGCCGGATTTCGCGACTGCGGCCTACCACGACCGGTACCCAGACCTCCGGTACGTTGACTACCGGTGGGCTCACTGGCCCGGGCACGTCCACGAGTACGCCGAGATCATCGCGGACAGGACGGTGCTGCCGGCCCTCCAGCTGGACCGGTTACAGACGATCTGGTGCGCGGAGGTTGGAATCGCCAGCCACCTGTTCCTGGACGTCTACACGCACGTGCGCACGTCGCCGCTGAGGGAGTGGCGGGAGCGGGCCGGGATCACCACCGTCCTCCGCGACTTTTACCGACCGTGGGACAGGTGGGTGGGTCCGTTCGCCAGGTGGGCGCTGGGCAACGCGGTGGCCACCTTGGGCGGCGAGGAGGCGTTCTGGAGGTACGTGGAGCGGGCCTGTGAGGTCGCGGAGCGACTGATGGGCGACTACGTCCGCGGGGCGTACCTGAAGAACATCTCAAGGGCGTACTTCGGGGACCCGAACCTGCACCTGGTGGACTGGGTCAGGTGGTTCTGGGACAGGTACGGATACGACGAGAATCCGCCGACGTACATCACCATCCAGGGCGTCAGGATCACGGCGGACCCGGAGGAGCTCCTGGCGTGGATGGCCCGGTTCAACCCGCAGGTGACGGTGCACCGACCGCAGCCTCAACCGAAAAGAGGGGGCGGAACCGAGGGCGGTGGGGCTCAGGCCGGCACCGAGTGGGTGGTGATTCCGGTGATTCCGCCGGTCCGGCGGCGCTAGCCCGGCACCCACACGTACTTCTTGCCCACCTTGTACACCGTTCCGCCCACCTTCTTCATCTGGCCCAGCTGCGCGCCGCCGCGCTTGGCCCGGGTTACCTCCTTGAACCGCTCGACCTTGACGCCGGACGGAGTCCGGTAAACCTTGGTCACGACCACCTTGCCGGAGGTTGTCTTGGTGATAATGGTCGCCTCCGACACCTTCGGGTTCAGCACCTTCGTCAGCCCGTAGCTGGCGGACATCGTGATGATAAAGGCCAGCGCGAAGACCATCGCGGCGTCGAAGAGGTTGGCGACGCCCGTGAGCGGGTCGTCATCCTCGTCCGGGTTCAGGAACCGCCGTCGGCGTCGGCGGCGGAGGTACCGGGGCACGGTCTATCCCCCGAGCTCGCGGCTGATGATGGTCTCCGCCAGGAACTCGAGGTCGGAGACGTCCTTTTCGTACCAGCGGGAGCGGAAGAGGGTGATCACGTAGCAGACGCCGGCGGAGGCCAGCCCGACGACGGTGGTCGCGAAGGCCGTGATGAGGGCCGTGGCGAGCCCGGCGATGTTGCCCTTCGCCATCTGCTCGAGGCCCGGGCCCAGCGGGATCAGCGTGCCCATCAGCCCCAGCATCGGACCCAGCCTGACGACGATCCTGGTTCTGCCGAGCTTCCTGGCCAGGTAGTTCTCCAGGTTTTCCAGCTCCTTCTCGGCCCGGAGCCCCGCCTCCTCCGGATCGCCCGAGTTCTGAATGATCTGCTTCAACCGGCGCAGATACTCTCGGAAGTGCGGCGGCAGCGGGACGTCGCCGACGTCGGGGAACTTCTCCGCCACCTCCTCCAGGTCCCGACGCGTGAAGTGCGGGCGGAGGATGACTTCTCGGAGAAACATGCCCAGCTCGACGATGGAGTACCCGAAGAAGAGCAGCAGGAAAATCACCGTCGGGTAGAACAGGGCCTCCATCACGACGTACAGCACCTGGTTGATCACCGTCGCGACGCTAGCCACCTTATCACCACCCTCAGCGCGTCGTCGATGGGGTTGGAGGGCGGGTACTCGCCACGCTCCTCCCGCCGCACGGCCCAGTAGTAACCGAGGGCCGCTAGTCCGAGGAGTGTAAGCAGCACTGGACACAGCTCGCGCGCCGGTGGCACCGGGATCCTGACCTTCGGGGCCTTCTTCCACAGCGGGTACAGCCAGGCGATAAGCCCGGTGAGCACGAACAGCAGGCCGACGGCGTTCTCCAAGCCGCTAAGGGCCACCGCGGGCGACACCCGGAGGGCTCGAAGCAGGGACTCGGCCGTGATCAGGCTGGCGAACGCCGTGGACGCGTAGCAGGCCCAGAGAACGAGCGCGGACTGCGTCAGGCTGAGCGAGCCGATCTTGGAGTACAGTGCCACGGACAGCGCGACGCCGATCAGGCAGATCGGGCACGGTACGGCCACGACGAAGGCGCCCAGCCGGGCCACGTCCTCGGCGGACCGCTCCACGTGCCACCTGCGAGCGATGAAGGCCCCGATTCCCATCAGCAGGCCTCCAAGGATCGCGTGCCCGAGGAGCGCGTACCGCTGAGTCGCCAGGGCCGCAGACATGAACTCGCTCACCAGGTGGCCCAGCCCCAGGATCGCCGGCACCATCAGCGCGGATAGCAGGAGGACGACTAGCGCGGCGCGGGGCAGGCTGAACCCCGCGAACCCGATACCCAGTCCCGTTTTCAGGCCGACAATGAAGACGAAGAACGCGATCGCAAGCGCGTAAATCGGGTTGTCCGCGAAGAACGGGACGACCATCCAGGAGGTGAGCGCCGCGAACACCACCGACGCGGCGGCCGCGACGCCCGCGACGCTCTTGGACAGCGGTACCTCGGCGCGCCTCGAGATTAGGTATCCTGAGGTCAGGAGCGCGGTCAGCGAGGCCAGGCTGGCCCCAAGGACCGGATCCGCCAGGCCCGCCGTCAAAGCCGCCCCGGAGAGGGCGAACCCCTCCGACACGCTTCGCACGAGCTTCCTGATCTCACCCAGCCGCAGCATCCTGTCCAGCAGGGCTCCGGTTCCCACGGCCAGAGCCGAGGCCGCGAGACCGTACACCAGGCCGTAAGCGAGAGCGTCCGACGGTGTCATGGGGTGGTACCTGACCAGGACGAGGGTGCTGGCGACCGCGTACGCGAGGAAGGTCAGCGCCGGGGCGAACCTCAAGACCCCGGCCCCCTACGGCCCGGCGGCGGTGGCCAGTGCGAACACCGCGTTGAAGGGGGGCAGGAACAGCACGTTCTCAACGAGCTCGTAGTACTTCGTCCTCACCATGGTCGCCACCATGCGCTGCATCAGTTCCTGCTTCTTCGCCTCCAGCCCGTTCACCACCCGCGCGAGCTTGGCCACCGGCCTTAGCCGGTCAGAGGCACCGGGTCGTCCCTCCTCGACTAGTCGCCGCACCTCGTCCAGCGCGCGCAGGGCCGCGGACACTCGCCGCAGGGACCCGTGCACCTTCACCCCTTTTTTCTCCGCGTTCAGCAGTCGGTGGCGGGCAGCGTTAAGGCGGCGCTCGGCCCCGCGGACGGTCTTCAGCAGCTCCAGCCGGTCGCGGCCGGGGTCTTGGCCCAGCCTCACGGTGTTATCGTACAACGCGGCCTTGTACGACAAGTAGTCCAGTGAGGCGAGCACCGCCGTGAGGTCCTTGCACGCCTTGTCCAGGTCCGAGACCGCGGCCTGGAGCCGGACGGCGTGGAGGTACTGGGAGTACTTCTCGTCGAACACCCCTCGCAGCGGGAGCGGCGAGAGCGTCAGCGCTATCGCCAGTGCCGCCGCGGCCTGCCACCGCACCGCCCGCCTCCCCCACCGCGGTAGCACGCCGACCAGTGCATGTAATATCCGTTGCGGTTCACGTGTGCGCGCGGGCATAGATCCAGGCGTTGTCACCCTCGTCCGTGTGCTTCTCAACCACGTAGCCGACGGTGCCGTAGTACAGCGTTTTCAGGAGCTTGTCCACCTTTTCTTCGACGCGACGGTCCTCGTCGATCACGTGCTCATCGTCCAGGAGTACCCCAAACCACAGGACCAGCTCGTCCAGGTGGATACGCTGCGAGTACTCGCCCATTCCCAGGAAGACCTCGCCGCCGGCGATCGTCTCGACGATCATGGGGGTGAACTTTCTCACCCCCTACCACCGCTGGGGACCGCCCTGGCCGCGTCCAGGAGCGGCGCCAGGGGGCGCAGGGAGGTCGGCTTTATTAGGACTCCGCGCTCCCGGACGTGGTCGATGAAGCGCCGGTAGGTGGGGTGGCTGGACAGCGTCTCGGCGTCTCCCACGCAGACGAGCTTCCGCCGCGGCCGGGTGATGGCCACGTTGAGCCGACGGAGGTCCTCCAGGAAGCCCACTCGGCCCTCCGGGTTGCTGCGCACGAACGACACGATGATGGCCTCCTTCTCCCTTCCCTGGAACCCGTCCACCGAGTTCACCTCCACGTCCTCAAGGTCCCGCTCGCGCAGCAGGCGGCTGATGAGGTCCACCTGGTCATCGTACGGGGTGATGATGGCCACGTCGTCCGCCGGGAGCCCCTGCTCGACCAGCCGCTCCACCAGGAAGACGCTGATAGCCGCCTCCAGCGGGTTCTCCCGGGACTTAGAGCCCGGTCGCCTCCGCTCCCGCCGCACCCTCTCGGGCAGCCCCGAAGTGTCGACGAAGCCGAGCGGCTCCTCCGGGTCCAACACCCGCGACCACGGCTCCTCCGCGTCGGGCTCGGCCACCCCGAGGTCGGCCAGCGTGTGGTGCCGGACGCTCTCGTGCGCCTCCAGCTTGCCCTCGTAGAACTCCCGGTTCGGAAACTCCATGATGTCCTCGTGCATGCGGTACTGGACGCGCAGCATGCGGGACAGCCTCGGGTGCTCCTCGATCAAACGCTCGAACAGGGTCCTGGAGAGCTCCGGCTCCGCCTCCTCGCTGAGGATCGTCGGGGGAAGCTGCTTGTGGTCGCCCGCGATAACGAACCGCTTGGCCCGGGTGATTGGGATCAGGACGGAGGGCTCGGTCGCCTGGGAGCCCTCGTCGATCACGGCCACATCGAACTCGATCCCGTCCAGGAACTCGAGGCCCGCGCTCGCGTTGGTCGTGACCACTACCTCGGCCTCCTCCAGGATCTCTCGGACCGCCTTCTCCTCCAGCTCCTCGGCCTTCTCAAAGAGCTTCTCCACCTTCCGGTTCAGCCTGATCCACTGGGCCATGCTCTTGATGATCCGGGGCGGTACCCCGCGCGCTCCTCTTCCCTGCTTGGCGAGCCGCAGGATCATCTCGTCCGACATGCCGCGACGCCACCTGGGCACGGGACGCTGGTACCGGTCCCGTTCCTTCATCAGCTTCCGCGCCTTCTCCCGGAGCCGCTCCGCCTTCTCGTAGAGCGGGTGCTCCTCCACCAGCGCGCTGAGCGTGCGCTCCTTCAGCCGCTTCGAGACCCGGGCGGGGTGTCCGACCCGGACCGCGTTCACGCCCCGCTCCAGCAGGTTCTCGAGCAGGTTGTCCGCCGCCACGTTCGACTCGGCCGTGGCGAGCACCTTGTTTCCTCGCCTCACCTCCTGCACGATCACCTCGGTCAGCGTCCGTGTCTTGCCCGTGCCCGGCGGACCGTGGATTAGGAAGAAGTCGGGTGCGCCCAGGGAGTACCGGACCGCCTCCTTCTGCGAGCGGTTCAGCTCGCGGTCCACGAAGTCGACGTCCTCGGGGCTCGCCTCCTTCGGTTCCCTGAGCCCGATGATCGCGTTCCGCAGCTCCCGAAGTCGACCCTCGGCGTGCCGGATCCTCTCCAGCGCCTCCATCATGCGCTGGAACGTGACGTCGTTGGCGTACAGGTCGAGCCGGATCCCCTTCCCAAGGGCCCACTTGGGCGGCGGGTTCTCGAACGCGACGGTGATCGAGCGCCGCGTCTTCTCCACGACGGTCCCGGTTAAATCGCTCTTCAGCGGGTCGCCGCGACTCACCAGGACGAGGTCTCCCACCGAGATTTGGGTGTCGATCTCCTCCCGCCTCCCGTACTTGACCAGGTAGTAACCGCCGACCTCGCGCCCCGCTCGGGTTCCCCGGAGGTTGAGCACGGCCCGCCCCTTCTCCTCGCGCTCGCGGCCCGAGAGCCGCTTGATCTCCTCCTCCATGGCCTTCATCTCCGCCTCCCGCTCGAGCTGAACCAGCCGCTGAAACCGCCGGACGTACTCGTCCACGGCCTTTATCTCCCGGGCCTCGTCCTCACCCGGCCGACGTGCGGACCCGCTGCGCAGCAGCCTCCTTGCCGCGCCGGGCCGGACCTCACACAGGGCGGCCCCGTTGGCCAGCCAAATCTTACCGACCTCCGAGGGGTTGACGCGGTGATCGCGGAGCCGGTTGAGGACGTCCTTGGGCGTGTCTCCGGGCCCGAACCCTTCAATCAACACCTCCTCCAACCCTCAACCCCCGGTTTACACCGCCTCGGTGGGGGAGGGCCCGTGCCGTCGTTTCCGCTGAGACTGTACCGGCGGCTGAGGAACTACCTTGAATCGTCGTACGAGCGCGTGGCGGTGGCTTACTCGGGCGGCCGCGACAGCTCCGTCCTGCTCCAGGCCGCGGTTAAAGCTTTGGGGAGGGAAAACGTCGTCGCGTGCACGGCCGCCCTGCCCTACCGGCCCGACCTCACCCCGAAACCGCCGCTGGACGTCGATCAGATCATCGTCCGGCCGAGCGTGGAAGAGGTCCTGTCCGGTGCCGACGACCACCCGTGCTACGCGTGCAAGCTCGAGATCTACTCGGCCATAACCGAGGCCGTTGACGGCGTCGATGCCGTGCTGGACGGGACGAACGTCTCCGAGCTGATCCGGGGTCGACCCGGGCTCCGGGCCCTGTACGAGCTGGAGGTGGACGTGCCGTTACTGAAGTGCGGTCTCGGAGACCAGTCCACCGCCTGGCTGGCGGCCCGGCTCGGGCTGAAGGCTCGACCCGGAGCCTGCTCGCTGACCCTCCTACCGGAGTGGCCGCAGGTGAAAGGGGTGGACCCGGGCGAGGCCAACGCTCGGTCTAGGTCCGCCGAGCGTGAGGACGAGTCGCGCGGATGGCGGCTTTCGGAGTGCTTCAACGTCCTCGTTCACGCACCGCTGCCGGAGGAGAGGGGAGAGCGGTTCGAATGTGTGAAGGAGGATAACTCGACCCGGGTGCGCGTGCTCAAGGGGCCGGTAACGGAGGCCGTGGCCGAGTGCTTCCGGAGGTGCTGGGTGGTCTGACGTTACTCAATTTCGATTTCGAGCGTCAGCGGCCGGAACCGCAGGGACTTCACCTCATTGTAAGCCGAGACGGGAAGCGGGACCAGCGTTCGCTCCTTGATCAGTCGGGACACGCGCGGATCCGGCTGGAAGACCTTGTGAACAGGCTCCCCGGCCAGCGGAACCTCGCTCTCGATGCTCTTCAGGAGCTTCTCGCCCAGGGACCGATGATCCCTGGCAATAATGGGGACGAGCGTGGAACTGCGCACCTCCGACCTGATCGCGCGGCGGACGCGCTTGAACTTCCGGCGCTTGATGCTCCCTAGGATCACGATGTAGTCTGGCTTCAGGGAGCGGAGCACCTCCGCCTGGCACCAGTGGAGCGCGCGCTTCCTGCCCCGCTCATCCCTCCACAGCGGCTTACCCTTGGTGTATAACCACAGGTAGGATACGTCCATGACGGGGGCGTCCAGCATCGAGGACAGGTAGACCCCGTACAGCGACGACACGGAGTCCGTGGTCAGGACGACCACGGGGGAGCTCTCCCACAGCTCCTGGACGATGGCCGCCTCAACACCCCAGGAGCACACCTCGGGCAGCCGCTTCCAGCGGCGCTTGACGATGTTTCCCTCCTCCAACTTGGCTACTCGAAGCGAGTCCGGGTAGAGCGGCCTCAGGCTCTGCCTGTAATACGGGGAGGCCACAACGTACTCGTTGGACTCGGGCGGGAGTCCCTCCGTCAGATTGGTCGTTGGACCGACCGCATTGTGGGAGGCGAGCAGCAGCGGGAGGCGCATCGCGGCGACGTCGTGGAGCGTCTTCCTGATCCTGCGGCCGTCCATCGAGGAGAGCAGGCGAATGGCCTCGTACACCGGGTAGGCGGTGACCATCTCCGTCCTCGTCCTTCCCGAGTAGGTCCGAATGAACGAGTCGAACTTCTCCCGGTCCACCTCGCCCTCCTCCCGCTCTTCAGTCCGCTCCGGCTGAACTCGCGCCGGGCGACCCTCCTCCTCCATCGGCCCTCCCACGGTCTTGGCCACCGCCTCGGGGTCTACGGTACCCACCTGCTTTTTAATCGAGCGGAGGCGGCTCCGGGCGGCCCGGCGTGGTCTTCGGAAAATGCGGCGGAGCATGCCTCCTCGCCCTTCCGTTACCCGGTGATCCTAAACATCTCTTCCACGGTCTCCTCGGCGTCCACGATCAGGTCTCGGTCAAGCTCGACCCGAAGGGGCTCCGGCACCCTCCCGTCCAGGACCCGCTCGACCTTCTCCCCGGTGATCACCTTCATGTCCGGGCACACGGCGTGGTCCGGGGCGATGACCTCGACGCCCAGCTCCCGCTCGATCCGAAACCCCAGGCCGACCTCGGTTCCCATGATGATCTTCTCCGGCTGACGCTCCTTACAGTACTCGTAGATCTGTGACGTTGATCCGACGTGATCCGCGGCGCGGCAGACCTCCAGCGGGCACTCCGGGTGCACGAGCACGTCCGCGTCCGGGTGCCGGGCGACCAGCTCCCGAAGGTCGGAGAGGGTGATCGCGTGGTGCACCGGGCAGCACCCTCGCCCGGGGAACGGGATGACCTCCTTGTCCTCGACGTTGGCGTCCACCCAGGCCGCCAGGTTGTTGTCCGGGACGAAGATGACCTCATCCTCCGGGAGCTTGGACACGACCTCCACCGCGTTGGCGCTGGTGCACATCACGTCGGCCTCGGCCTTGACCTCCGCGGTCGTGTTCACGTACGCGACCACGGCCGCGTCCGGATGTTCTCGGCGGAACTCCCGCAGGTCCTCGGCCCGAAGCCGCATGGCCATGCCGCACATGGCCCGGTGGTCAGGGATCACCACCTCCCGGTCCGGGTTCAGGATCTTCACCACCTCCGCCATGAAGTCCACGCCGCACATCACGATCCGGTCCGCATCCACCTCCCTGGCCTTCATCGCCAGCTCCAGCGAGTCTCCCAGGAAGTCGGCGAGCAGCTGCACCTCCGGTCGCTGGTAATTGTGCACCAACACCACCGTCTCGATCATCCCCGATCCCCCGCTACACCGGCTCGAACTCCACCCCGAACACCCGCTCCGGGTTCTCCACCATAACCCGCTGAACGAGGTCCTCGTCCACCAACCTTAGCAGCCTTGCGGCCCTGGGGACGGCCCGGACGGGCAGCGCCGCGTTCGGTCGGTCGGGATCGTCCAGGTAGTCACTCTCCAGCAGGAACTCCTCGCCCGACTCAGCCGCCTCGCGAACGCCGCGCCTGGAGGCCGGAACGGACGGCCACACGCCAACCTCCCGGGCCGTCTCAACGTCGGGTGAGGCCCGGTGCCGCACGAACCGCTCGGCGTCGAACCCGGCCTCGTTCAGCCACTCACGCAGCCTCGCGTAGTGCTCCCTGGAGGCTTCCGGTCCATGGTAAATGACGGCCAGGTCCAGGTCCTTCGCCAGCTCCAAGAACCTCAGGAAGACCCGGTGACAGAGCCGCTCGACCCCGTCCGGGACGGGAAAGTGAGGGTGGCCCACCTCGCCGACGGCCACGACCTCCTCGTACTCCGCGTGAAACCGCTCGATCAGGTCGCAGACCGTCTCCGCCACTTTCATCACCCGGTCGGGGTCGCGCTCGGCGAGCCGGGCGACCTCCGCGGGGTGCCACCCCAGGCTCGCGTACCCCCGCAGCGGGTACTCGGTCCTCCCGAACCGCACGCCCTCTAGGTGCAGGCGGAAAGCCCGCTCGAACGCCTCTCGGTCGTATCCTTTGATCCCGTAGCTCTCCAGCGTGAGGACGGGGGAGACGAACCCGGTGCCGCCGGCCCGATGGAACCGCTCGAACACGCAGTAGCCCTCGCCTCGCACGGGGTTGAAGTGTAGGTGCACGTCCGTGGCGGCCCGCATTTCACCACCCCGGCTCGGCGTCATCCCGGCCGATCATCAGCGCTCGTCCCGAGTGGTGGCCCTCCTCATCGCCGGAGCGGGGTGAGCGACTTGCGCGTGGAGGTGCGCCGGAAGTACGGGCGCGACCGAGGACACGAGCCGATGTCCGAGGAGGACGTCCTCCGGATCAGGACCCGGGAGAAGCCCGGGGTAGTATTCGTGACGCCCGAGGGTAAGGTGCCCGCGGACCTCCGGCATCTGCGGATGGTGGAGGACACGATCACCCTGCACGCGGACCCGACCCGCGAGCCTGGCCCGGACAACCCCTCCGTGATCGTTCCGGAGCACGTGCTCGCCGCCCTGTTCGTGTCCGGGTGCCCGGGGGCCGAGGTCGAGATCCGGGGTCGACCCGGGTACGCGGACCACGTGTGGAGGGCGGACTGCTACGTTCGCGAGCTGGTCGAGGAGCTGGGCGGCCCCGCCGATCCGCCCGAGGGGGGCTTTGAGAGGGCGGCTAAGAGGGTTTTCATCCGGGAGGGCGAGGCCCCGTCTCGGGTCAGGAACGTGCGGGGCGCGATCGAGCCGGACGAGGAGTTCACCGTGATGGTAGACGGCGAGCGGGTCCCGCTGGACGAGCGCACCGTGCTGAGGGGGAACGTGAGCAACAAGACCCCGGAGCACGCCGCCCTGGACGTCGCGGCCGATGTAGCGATGCTCGCCGGCACGTGCCCGGCCCGGGTGTCCCTGGATCGGCCCGGCCTCTCCACCTCCGTGCACCCGACCGACATCTTCCTCGCCGCCTCCTCCCGGCCCGGATGCCGCGTCTGCTCCCTGAACTCGGGCTGGCGGATGCGGGGGGCGATGCGAGTCGAGGAGGGGCAGGAGGTGCGGCTGGGCGTGGACCCGAGCGCTGAGGTCTGCCTCAGCGAGCTGCCGGAGGCCGAGGAGCTGGAGATTGGGGAGGTCCGGTTGGTGCGGGATGGTGGTCGGTGGCGGGTTGCGGAAGGGGGCGTGATCAGCATCGGTCAGGAGGTGATCGCGCGTTGATGGATCTGTCGAGCCTGTCGTGGGCCATCGTGCTGGGCGTTGTGCGGGGGTTCTACGTCTTCGCCGGCTCGTTCGTGGCAGCCGCCCTGTACCGGTACGTGGCCGAGGAGCGGATTCGAATGACCGCCTGCGCCTTCATGGGCCTGCTCACGGCCGGGTTCGCGGCCGGCCCTCGAGAGCTGACGGCGATGACTTACCAGCACCCTAACGTGGAGATGCTGGCGTGGGCGATCGCGGCCCTGTTCTCGATCCCGGGCCGCACGTACGGGGACGTGATCGGGGATAAGATCCTGCAGACCCGACTGCGCGCCGCCGTGAACCCCAGGACGAAGGTGTACCAGCTACCGGAGGACCCGGACGAGATCCGGGACATCCCCGGCGAGCCGCCCGCCCCCAAGGACGTGAAGGAGCGGGTCGCGGGCCGGAAGTACGAGTTCCCGCGGGGCGTCTCGCGCGAGGAGGTGGAGCGGGTGATCAAGCGAGACCTCGAGCGGGAGGAGGGCGTCGGCCGGGCGATCGTGAGGGTGTCGGAGGATGGGAAGGTCGAGGTCCTGCTCGCCGGCTCCAAGCCGCCGGTCTCGCACACTCTCCCGCCCGGAAAGGTGGCGGTCTCCGTCGAGCCGATGGGCGGTGCCATCCATATCGGCGAGGGGGATCGGGTGAGGGTCTTCGTGGACGGGCGCGAGCTGGGAGAGGCGGAGGTCTGGAAGCGGGTCGACGACCGGGTCGTTCTGGTCCTGGACGAGGACGATGCGAAGAAGCTGCTCGAGGAGGTGACTCAAGGGAAGCTGGTCTCGCTGATGGTCGTACAGGGGGAGTGAGGCGTGCGAAAGGAGCGTGTCGAGCTGGACTCGGGCTCGGTCCGCGTGGATGGTCCCGCCAAGGTCCGGGTCGTGGAGGGGCAGGTCAAGACCAGCCGGGGGAGCGAGCTGGGGTCGGGCGACGAGGTCGTCGTCCGGCGCGGGGACCGGATCACGATCACGCCGGAGGAGGATGGAGCGGAGCTGGAGCTGATCCTGGGCACCGGTGCCAAGTACTCGACGGTCGAAGAAGAGGAGGGCCTCGAAACACCCTCGGACTGGGTCGACCTGGCGGAGGAGCTGGCGGAGTACTCGGGCACGCCCGTCTGCATGATCATCGGCCCGCAGGACTCCGGGAAGACCACCCTCGCCACCTTCCTGGCCAACGAGCTCGTGGACCGGGGGCTGAGGGTCGGGATCGTGGACGCCGACATCGGGCAGTCGGACGTTGGACCGCCCGCGGTCGTCTCGCTGGGGATCATGGAGGAACCCGTGCACGAGCTCTCCGAGGTCGAAATGCGGCACGGATACTTCGTCGGGTCGATCACGCCGTCGGGCCACCTGCTTCAGACCACCGTCGGAACCCGCCGGATGGTAGACCTCGCGCTGGCCGAGAACGTGGACGCAGTGCTCATCGACACTTCGGGTATGGTCCACGGCGGCCCCGCCCGCGCGCTGAAGCTGCACAAGATCGACGTGATCCGGCCGACCCACGTCGCCTTCCTGGACAAGGAGGGACAGGTCTCCCACATCAAGCGGATGGTGCGATCGCTGGACTACGTCAAGGTGCACGACCTGACCGTACCGGACGCCGTGAAGGAGGTGGAGCGGGCGGACAGGATCCGCCGCCGAGAGCGCATCCTTCGGGAGTTTTTCGAGGATCGGGAGGAGGTCGAGCTGGACCTGGACGAGATCTCCATCCAGCGCTCGTTCCTGGGCACCGGGGAGCCGGAGGAGCCCGAGGACGAGCTGATCTCATTGATCAAGGCCGTGTCGGACGTGGAGCCGGAGATCGTTCACTTCGAGCGCTCCCCCGACGCGCTGGTTCTCATCGTCAAGGACGAGGCGGGCCGGATCGTCGGAAAGGGCGGCCGACACGCCAAGGAGCTGAAGAAGCTGCTCGGGGTGCGGGAGCTGGTGGTGGTCAACGAGGACGAGCTGGAGGGTCTCCTGGTGGGGTTGTGCGACGGTGTGGGCGACCTGCTCGGCATCGGCGTGATCCAGGAGCTGGACTTCGAGGACGGGCGCATGGTCGTGGAGGGCCGACTGATCCACGATCGCGCGGTGAAGGTCGTGCAGTTCGGATCGCTCAAGGTCGACCCCGAGACGGGCGAGCACGAGCCCATGAGGGTGAGGATGTAGCATGTACGTCGGGCTCGATCACGGTACGACGGGGATGAAGGTCGCCGCGTACGACGGGGAGGGCGATCCGGAGTTCCTGGGTAAGGCGCCCCGACCCGAGGTGGCGCGCCGGGGACTGCTGGAGGCCCTGCCCGAGCCCGCGGCGGAGGCCCTGCGCGAGGCAGAGTGCGTGTGCCTGAACTACGGGATGGGGGACGCGCTGACCGAGTTCGTCCCGCTGGAGGAGGCGGAGGAGATCGGCGTAGGCTTCGGACTGAAGGACACCGGTGGGGCGGGCCCGGAGTTCGGCGCGGGTCGGAGGATGGTCGAGGAGCTGCTGAAGCTGGACGTGGAGGCCTACCTCGCCCCCGGCCTTCACCGGGACACGCCCGGCCTCGATCGCGCCTTCCGCATCTTCTCCCACGTGGGGAGTGGGGAGAAGATCGGGACCGCAAGGATGGCGCTGGAGCTCGCGGACAGCGAGGACCTGGTCGTCTGCGATACGAGCTCGAACACGGTCTCCGTGGTGGTTAAGGACGGGAGGATCGTCGGCGGCATCGACGCGTGCCTGGGTGCCCCGGGGGTGCTCCAGGGCCCGCTGGACCTGGAGGCTATCAGGGCGGTGGATTCCGGGAAATGCTCGGCGAACGAGGCCTTCTCCCGGGGCGGCGTGGTGAAGGTGGCGGACTGCGTCAGCGAGGACGTGACGGACGCCGTGAACGAGTTCATCGAGCGGTGCGGCCGGGAGTGGAAGGAGGCGCTGGCGAAGCTGGTGGCGTGGGAGGTCGCGGGGCTGGGGGTCGTCTACGAGTGCGACGAGGCGTGGATCGGGGGCGGGCTCGCGGAGGATGAGGACTTCATGAGCGCGCTCCGCGGCCTCCTGGGTAAGACTTTTAACACCGTCGGAGTGCTGCCGCCCGAGCCGGCTTCGAGAGGCTTAGCGCTGATCGCGGCGGACATCGCATCCGGAGCCCGCGAGGTCATGGGGGTGCGAATTTCTCGCCAGTGATCGCCTACTTGGGCCCGCCGGGCACGTTCACGGAGGAGGCTGCGCGGAAGTTCGCGAAGGACCTGGGCCGGGACGACGTGGAGTTCCGCCCGGTCAGCACGATCACCGAGGTCTTCTCCCAGGTCGAGCGCGGGAACGCGGAGTTCGGGATCGTTCCGTGGGAGAACTCGCTGGAGGGCTCGGTCGGAGAGACCCTGGACAACTTCCTACGGAAGGACGTGAAGGTGTTCGGGGAGCTCGTGCTCCCGATCGTCCACGCGCTGATGGTGGGAGAAGAGGAGCGTGACGTCGTGTACTCGCACCCGCACGCGTACGAGCAGGCGCGAGACATCCTCCGAGACGTGCTGGGTGACCACGAGTTCGTCCCTACCTCCAGCACGGCCGAAGCGGCGAAGAAGGCCGCGAAGGAAGGCGGCTACGCGCTGGGCCCACCCCGGCTGGCCGAGCGTTTCGACCTCGACGTGGTGGAGGAGATCCGCCTGGAGAACAACGAGACCCGGTTCGCGGTCCTCTCGACTCGGGACCGGGCTCCCACGCGTGAGGACAAGACCTCGGTGGTGTTCTCGGTCACGGACCGTCCGGGCGCGCTGAGAGAGGTCCTCGGAATCTTCGCGGACCGCGGGATAAACCTCACCAAGATCGAGTCCAGGCCCGCGAAGAGCGGGCTGGGCGACTACGTGTTCTTCCTGGACTTCGAGGGTCACCGAATGCTCTACCCCGGGAGTGAGGCACTCTCCGAGCTCCGCGAGAGGACTCCCTTCTCCAAGGTGCTGGGTTCGTACCCGAAGGAGTTCCCGTGAGGGGGAGGCCGCGTGATCGAGATCCGGATCCACGGTCGGGGCGGCCAGGGGGCCGTAACCGCTGCCGAGATCCTGGCGATCGCCGCGAAGGAGGACGGGAAGTACTCGCAGGCGTTCCCGTTCTTCGGCGTGGAGCGGCGGGGCGCGCCCGTGACCGCCTTCGCGCGGATCTCGGACGAGTTCATCAAGGTGCGGTGTCAAATCTACGAGCCTGACCACGTCATCGTCCTGGACCCGAGCCTAATGAGCGTGGTCGACGTGACCGAGGGCCTGCGCGAGGATGGTCTCGTCGTAATCAACGCCCAAGAGGGCAACTGGGACGACGTCTCCGAGGAGCTGGAGGACTACGAGGTTTACGCGGTCGACGCCACCGAGATCGCGCTCGACGAGCTCGGAGTGCCGATCGTGAACACCGCGATGGTAGGAGCGTACCTCCGAGCCTCGGGCGTCCTGTCGTTGGAGGCCGTGGAGGAGGCCATCCGGGTCCGATTCTCCGGCCAGGTAGCGGAGAAGAACATCCGGGCCGTGAGACGCGCGTACGAGGAGGTGGAGAGGGTTGGGTGAGACGGAGTACACGATCGGGGCGGTCGTCAGGGAGCCCGGGAGCACGCGTCGAAACAAGACCGGCCGGTGGAGGGTCTTCCGGCCCGTCCTGGACGAGGAGAAGTGCGTCGGCTGCGCCAAGTGCTTCATGTTCTGCCCGGACGGGTGCATCAGGCCCACGGAGGACGGGTTCGAGATCGATTACGATTACTGCAAAGGGTGCGGAATTTGCTCGAAGGTCTGCCCGACCGACGCCATTGAGATGGTAATGGAAGAGGAGGCGGAGTGAGGGGACGCCCGCGTTGTCGGAGTCCGAGGTGCGCGTGATAAATGGAAACTACGCGGCGGCGGAGGCGGTGAGGCTGGTCGACGTTGACGTCATCGCCGCGTACCCCATCACGCCTCAAACGCCCGTCGTGGAGTACCTCTCCGAGTTCATCGCCAACGGGGAGCTCGACGCGGAGTTCATCCACGTCGAGTCCGAGCACAGCGCCATCAGCGCGGTCATCGGGGCCTCAGCGACCGGCGTGCGCGTGTTCACGGCCACCGCCTCGCAGGGCCTGGCACTGATGCACGAGGTTCTGTTCATTGCCTCCGGCATGCGGCTACCCATCGTCATGGCCGTGGCCAACCGCGCCCTCTCCGCGCCGATCAACATCTGGTGCGACCACTCGGACGCCATGGCGCAGCGCGACGCCTGCTGGATCCAGCTGTACTGTGAGTCCAACCAGGAGATCCTCGACACGATCATCCAGGCTTATCGAATCGCCGAGCACGAGGACGTGCTCCTGCCCGTGATGGTCTGCTTCGACGGGTTCACCCTGTCCCACACGCTTGAGCCCGTGGAGATCCCGCCGAAGGAGAAGGTGCAGGAGTTCGTCGGTGAGTTCGAGCCCACGCACTGCCGTCTCGACCCGGAGGAACCCATGACGCTGGGCCCCGTCGGCGGTCCGGACTGCTACATGGAGTTCAAGAAGATGCAGGACGAGGCGATGAAGGAGGCCGAGAGGGTCATCGGGGAGGTTAACCGTGAGTTCGCGGACGAGTTCGGTCGCTCGTACGGCAACGGGCTTGTTGAGGAGTATAACACCGAGGACGCCGACTACATCGTGATCGCGATGGGCTCAGTCTGCGGGACCGTCAAGCACGTGATCGACGAGGAGCGACCCGACGTCGGACTCATCCGGGTCAAATCCTACCGCCCCTTCCCGGGCGAGCAGATCGCCGAGATCATCCAAGATCGAGAGGGCGTGGTCACGATCGACCGGGCTCACTCGTACGGAGCCATGCCGCCCCTATGGACCGACGTGAAGGCGCACGCCCCCGACGTCGAGATCTCCTCCACCATCGCCGGGCTCGGTGGCCGAGACATCCGACCGGAAGACGTGCTCAAGGCCATCGAGGTCGCGGAGAAGGGGAAGGGAACGGACGAGCCCGTCTGGATCAACGTGAACGCGTAGGGGGTCCCGGGTTGGGCGGGCGGAAGCCCCGGCTGCCCATTCCCGAGGAGGAGCTCCTGGCCCCGGGACACCGCGCCTGCGCCGGGTGCGGGTCCGCCCTCTGCGTCCGCCTGTGCCTGAAGGCGCTCGGTAAGAACACCATCGTCGTCACCTCCACCGGCTGCATTGAGGTGACCACGACGCCGTACCCCGAGACCGCGTGGAAGGTCCCATGGATCCACGTCGCCTTCGAGAACGCGGCCGCCGTCGCCTCCGGCGTCGAGCGCGCCCTCAAAGCCCTGGGTAAGGACGACGTGACCGTCGCCGTCTTCGCGGGCGACGGCGGCACCGTCGACATCGGCTTCCAGGCGCTGTCCGGCATGGTGGAGCGCGGCCATAACGTCGTGTACATATGTTATGATAACGAGGCGTACATGAACACGGGCGTGCAGCGGAGCGGCGCCACCCCGCCTTACGCGGCCACGACCACCACGCCCGCGGGCAAAGTCTGGCGCGGTGAGATGAGGCCCAAGAAAGACGTGCCGAGGATCATGGTCGACCACGGCGTACCCTACGTCGCCACCGCCTGCGTGTCCTTCCCGCAGGACCTTATCAAGAAGGTGAAGAAGGCCAAGAAGGTCGACGGGCCCGCCTACGTCCACGTGCTCTGCCCGTGCCCACCCGGCTGGGGTTACGATTCCTCCGAGACCATCGAGATCGGTGAGCTGGCCGTGGAGACCGGCATGTGGGTCCTGTACGAGGTTGAGGACGGCGAGTTCCGTCTGACTTACCGGCCCAAGGAGCGGAAGCCGGTCGAGGAGTATCTCAAGCGGCAGAAGCGCTTTCAGCACCTGACCGAGGACGAGATCGAAGAGATCCAAAGGATGGTGGACGAGCAGTGGGAAGAGCTCGAGAAACTCGCCGAGAAGTAAGGTCCTGGGTCGGCCTTCCCGAGTGCGTAGGGTGTGGCCTGTGCGCCGAGGCCTGCCCCAAGGACGCCGTCCGCATCGAGGCGGGACGCGCCGTCCGGTGCGTCCACTGCCACCCGGATCGGGCCGCCTGCGCTGAGGCATGCCCCCGGGGCGCCATCGTCCCCACCGGCGACGTCTTGCACGTCGACGCGGATCGGTGCACGGCCTGCGGTCGGTGTGCCGAGGCCTGTCCGGTCGGCGGCATTTTTCTTCGAGACGACCGCGCCGTCAAGTGCGACAACTGCCCGGACCGAGAGATGCCACCCTGCGTCGAGGCCTGCCCGGTCCCCGATGCGGCCACGATCGCCCGGGTGTCCGACCGCGTCCGATGGTCCCGGTACCGGGCCGCGCGCACCCTCGCCCGGCTGAGGGGGAGTCGGGGTGGCGGAAGAGGAGGCGGAAGAGGAGCTCGTCGAGAGCATCGCCGAGGCCACCGTCAAGGCGCTCAAGGTGGCTGAGACGAGGCTCCCGGACGACGTGAAGGAGTCGCTGGAGAGCGCCCGCGAGAGCGAGAGCAACGAGCGGGCCCGAATGATCCTCGACGCCATCCTCGAGAACGTCAGGATCGCGGAGGAGAAGGGCCTCCCGATGTGCCAGGACACGGGGCTGATCACGGTGATCGCCGAGGTCGGGCGCCGCTTCCCGATCCGGCTCGCCGAGACCATCCAAGAGGGAGTCAAGCGGGGCGTCCAGCGCGCCACGAAGGAGGTCCCGCTGCGGCCCAACGTAGTCCACCCCATCACCCGGGAGAACACCGGCGACAACACCGGTCGCCGGGCTCCCGTGATCCGGTTCGTCCCGACGAAGGGCGAGGAGCTCCGACTGCACTTCATGCCGAAGGGGTTCGGCTCGGAGAACTCCAGCGCGGTGACCCGGCTCCTGCCCACCGAGGGCCTCGACGGGATCTGGGACTTCGTCCTCGAGACCGTGAAGAAGGCCGGCGGAATGCCGTGCCCGCCCATCGTGCTCGGGGTAGGCGTCGGCGGCACCATCGAGGAGGCGGCGTTCCTCGCCAAGCTCGCGCTCTTTCGACCGCTCAACGTCCGCAACCCTGACCCCGCGCTCGCCGACCTGGAGGACCGGCTCCTCGAGGCCGTGAACGAGCTGGGGATAGGTCCCATGGGGCTCGGAGGTGACACGACCGCGCTGGCCGTGAACATCGAGATGGCGTACACTCACACGGCCGGCCTGCCCGTAGCGGTCAACATCCAGTGCTGGGCGAACCGGCGGGCCACGGCCATCATCTACCCGGACGGGTTCTACGAGATCGTCCAGGACGATTACCCGAGGGGCGAGGTCGAGTGAGCGAGGACGTGAGCAAGCACCGGCTGACCGTCCCCGTAAAGGACCCGGACGAGCTGCTGGGATTGAAGGCCGGAGACATCGTTTACTTGGACGGGACGCTGATCACCGCCCGAGATAAGGCCCACCAGCGCATGTTCGAGGAGGGGCGCGAGCCGCCCGTCGACCTGAAGGGCGCCGCGATCTTCCACGCCGGTCCCGTCGTCCGCGAGGTGGACGGCGACTACGAGCTCGTCGTCGTGGGCCCCACCACCAGCACTCGCATGGCCAAGTACCTCGAGGACGCGCTGGAGGCGGGCGTGCGGGTGATCGTGGGCAAGGGTGGGATGGGGGCTAAGGCTCCGGAGCTGATGGAGGGTCGGGCTGTTTACCTGACGGCCCCCGGTGGGTGCGCGGCGCTGTTGGCGGAGCGCGTTAAGCGGATTCGGGACGTCCACTGGCTCGACCTGGGCATCCCGGAGGCCATGTGGGTGCTGGAGGTCAGCGAGTTCGGCCCGCTCATCGTCACGGTCGACGCTCACGGGAACGAGCTCTCGGCGGGTGAGTGAGGTGTACGTAGGCCGGTTCCTGCTCTTCGGTCGGACGGAGGAGGGAGAGTCGGTCGCGGTGTACGGGGTCTGCAGCCGCAGCTTTCCCGATCGGAGGGCGAAGGTGTCGGGCGACACGGCTCACATCGTGCCCGAGGACCCCGAGGACGTGATCGAAAACCCGTACATCGCCTACACGTGCGCCCGGGTGGTGGATGATCACCTGGTCCTGACGAACGGGGCGCAGACGGTCCCTATCGCCGATAAGCTGGAGGACGGCGTGCCCCCGCGCGAGGCCCTGATCTCCGTTACCTTCGCGATGGACTACGAGCACGACGAGTACGGGACGCCGCGGATATCGCTGGTCACCGACGGAGAGAGCGCGTGGCTGGGCAAGGCGGCGAGGGATGAGGTGACCTTCGTCCGGGTTGAGCCGGGGGACGGCGAGGGGTACCTGCTATCCGTCTACGGCGAGTACTCCGACGTCCCTCGCGAACCGAACGTGGTGCTGTCCGGCGACGACCCGCTGTCGGTCGAGCCGGTCGCCTCCTTCGACCACTTCGTCTGCGCGGTCGTGGCCCGGCGCACCGAGGACGAGTGGCGGCTCGAGGCGCGGAATTAGCACGTCTTTACCAGCCGGGCCTTACCCGGCGGCATCGCCCGCATGATGTCGTCCACGGTCACGTAGCGCCGCAGGTTCTCCACCTCCTCCTTGAACGCCTCGAACAGGCGCTTGGCCACGCTCGACTTCTTCTCCTCTCCGGGGACCAGAACGCCGTAGGTTAAGCAGTGCTCCTTCACCGCGGACACGGGCCCACCCATCACCCGGTAGCCACCCTCGACCTCCTGGATACCGACGGCCACCTCCAGCTCCACGCGCCGGAACCAGTTCCGCTCCCCGCGGATGATCGCTCCACCGTGCGGGGCCTCGGCCGACTTGTCCACCTGCTCGGCCGGGACCCAGTACACGTCCGCGGCCTTCAAGCCCCACCTCCACGCCCGCGAGTACGAGGCCGCGAACACGGCCGCCTCCTCCAGCGTGCGCTCCGGCACCTCCTTCCCCTCCGTCTTAATCACGACGTGCGGCGCACCGTGCACGTGCGCGTGCACCAGGATGTCCCGGTCCTCAAGATAACGGCGGAGGATGAGCTCGTTCGTGTGCGCGTCCGAGCCGCCGATGACGACGAACCCGTCCGAGGAGATGAACCAGCGGAAGCGCTCGTACCACGCCTTTTTCCGCCGCTTCGTCAGCTGGACGGTCAGCTCCTCCAGCTTGACCTCGGGCGGCCCCTCCTCCAACAGCCGCTCCAGCTCGCGCTCCTTCTCCTCGAGCACCTCCCGCGCCCGCTCGGCCTTCCGCTCCAGCTCCTTCGCCCTGTCGAACATCTCGGAGGCGACGGAGTGCACGTCCTCGTCCAGCGGCACGGGGACGGTGACCTCGCCGTCCTCCCCCTCCAGCTTCAGGATCACGCGCCGGTTGTCGACATCCACGTCCACGATCCGCTCGACCTCCTCGATCCCGGACCCCTTCGCCTCCATGATCCTCCGCTTGATCTCCTCCAAAGAGTACCCCTTTTCCTCCGCCCGCCGCAGCTCTCGGAGGATTCCGTCAACCAGCTGATAGTTCATGTAAAGCGCGTTCGCGCGCTCCCGGAGCCGCCGGGCCTTCGCCTCCAGCTGCTTCACGCTCTCACGCTGCCGCTCAATCGTGCGCTCGAGCCGCTTCCTCTCCCGCTCCCACTCCTCCCTCGCCTTCTCCTCCTCCCGGGCCAGGAACTCGCGCACGTAGTACTCGTCCAGGGCCCGCTGGAACGTCTCCTTCTCCACCAGCTCGACGCCCTTTTCCCGGTAGCGCTCCAGCGGGATGGGGGTCGCGTCCGCGTACCCACCCTCCACCTTGTAAAGGGTCGGTCGGAGGTCCCCCTCCGAGATCTGCTCCAACAAATCGCGCAGGGTCTCGTACAGCTCCCGCAGGTCCTCCTCCTCGAGCTCGGACGCGTGCTTCTCCCGATCCTCGAAGAGACCGGCCCGCAGGAGCACCTCCTCAGCGTAGAGACCGCCCAGCCCCACCTCGACGGCTAGGGTTCGGACCACGTCCCGCTCGGACTCGAGGAGCAGCTTCATGAGCGCATCCTCGTCCAGCTCGTAGGGGTTGGGAGGGCTCTCGGGCGTCCTGTACTCCTCGCCCGGGACGACCGCGCGGTCCCGGAAGCGCCGGGTGGGGAAGGCCTGCTCGATCACGCCATCCTCGTTGACAACGGCTAGGGTGCCCTTCGGCAGGAGCTCGACGTACAACCGGTTGCCGGAGCGGAGGTCGAACCGGAGGATGCGGTCGAATCCGACCTGGGAGACGGACTCGATCCGGTCCCCGCTGAGGACCTTCCGCAGGGCCTGGGAGACGGTGGAGGGGCGCTCGGGGCTGGGCTTCGGGCGCCAGGTCAGGTGCACCCGACGGCCAGGCTCAACGGCCAGATAGTGCGAGCCGAGCCCGGGAACGTGGATCTTGATCTTGAGCTCGCCCTCGTCCACCTGGTAGACCTTGTCGATGAGGGCGCCCTCAAGGAAGGAGTCGAGCTCGCGGGCGGTGGCCCGGACGTCGAAGGAGGTCATCGCGTCCTTGGCCCAGGCCTGCACCCGGTGCGACCCCTCGCGCGCCCTGAGCTCTAAGGAGGGAGGGGGAGGGAGCTAGTCCCCCCGCTGCAGCTTGGCCTTCAGCGCCTCCTTCCGCTGGACGGTCTCCTCCTTCTCCTCCTCGCCGAGCGTCTCGCGCATTAGGTGCCGGATGGCCTTCTTCAGCGCGGTGATGAGGTCCCAGTCGTGCGCCTTGACCGAGATCACGTTCCGGGCGTCCTTCACGTGGATGCGGACCGAGTACTTGTGCCGGTTACCCTCCTCGTGGTACCGCTTGATGTGCACCTCCGCCGCCTCGATGCTCGGGCGCATCGAGGCGAGCTTCTGGATCGCCGTCGCGATCGACTTGCGCAGGACGACCAGGGTGAAGTCGTCCACGTCCTCGACGCCCTTGAGCGAGACGAACACGCCCCGCTTGCGCATCAGCTCCGGGATCTTCTGCAGGATGTCGCGGCGGGTCACGACGCCGATGGGCTCCTCGAGCTGATTGACGATCGGCATCCCGCGGATCCCGTGCTCGACGATCTTCTCGCACAGGTCGACGAGGGTCTCGTCCGGCTCCGCCCGGATGCACGGGGAGCTCATGATGTTCTTCACGGGGTGCCCGAAGGCGGGCACCTTCTCGCCCTTCCGGTCCGTCTTGCCCAGGCGCGTGATCGGCTTGATCACCTCCCGGATGATGTCCGTGGTGGTCACGATGCCGCGCAGCCTGCTCTCATCGTCGACCACGGGAAGCCGGCTCACGCCATGGTCGCGCATCAGCGCCCGAGCCTTTGCGATCGTCTCGTCCTCGTGGATCGTGATCGGTGGAGAGCTCATGACCTCGCGCGCGTCGATCTCGGCCAGCTTGTCCGACTCGCGCGCCACGTCGAGAATATCGTACTCGGTGACCAGACCCACGAACTCGCCGTCCTCGACCACGGGGAGCGCGCGGAGGCCCGAGTCCAGCATCTCCGTGATCGCCTCGACGATGAGCGTGTCCGGGGTGATCGTTTCCGGTTTGATTCTCACCGTTTCCGATTTAACCGAGGAGGGGTCCGCCACGACGTGCGCGTCGACCACGTCGTAGTACGAGACGATCCCCACCACCTCGCCGTCCCGAACGAGCGGGATCTCCTTCACGCCGTGCCGCTCCATCTTCGAGAAGATCTTCGAGACCGGCTCGTCCGGGTCCGCCGTGATGACCTCGTCGGCGGGCGTCATGATCTCCTCCACGGGCTGCTCGAAAACCTTCAACTCACGACCCCCTGCCGCGGGCTCCGGAGCCACCGGTCTCACCTCACGGCAAAAAAGAAATCGGTACCGGCGACGCGCCCGCCGGAAGTGGCCTGCGGGGAGGGCGAGAGCTTGAGCGGGGAACCCGAGTACAAGCTGGCGATGGCCCTGCTGCACGAGGGCCTCGGGGTCCTGGCGGGGTACCTGATGGCCACTCACGGTGGCGCGATCCTCGGAGTGCTGCTCCTCGCGCTGCCGTTCCTGCTGGGCCGAGTCCTGGAGATGAGGCTGGAGCCCGAGCGGATCGGTGGTGCTAAGGGCTGGCTGGCCTACGGCCTGGGCGCGTACCTCGCGGCCTGGCTCCTGGCGTGGACGTACTTCTACAACTACCCCACGTAGGGGGTGGTCGCCATCGATAGGGTCGCGATCGTTGACCGCGAGCGGTGCAAGGGAGGGTCGAAGTGCGACTACGTCTGCCAGCGGTACTGCCCGGGCGTTAAAACGGGCAAGGAGACCATCCAGATCGGCGAGGACTCGGGCAAGCCGGTGATCTCCGAGGAGCTCTGCAGCGGCTGCGGCATCTGCGCGCAGAAGTGTCCGTTCGACGCCATCAAGATCGTCCGACTCCCGGAGGAGCTGGAGGAGGAGTGCGTGCACCGGTACGAAGAGGGCGGCTTCCGGCTGTACCGGCTGCCCGTGCCCAAGCCGGGCAAGGTGACGGGGCTCGTCGGTCGGAACGCGATCGGCAAGACAACGTCCGCCAAGATCCTCACGGGCGAGCTCAAGCCCAACCTCGGCGATCCGGAGGCCGACCCCGACTGGGACGACGTCATTCAGGCGTTCTCCGGCACCGAGCTGCAGGAGCACTTCCGCCGGCTCGCGGACGGCGAGCTCCGCGCCGTCCTCAAGCCGCAGTACGTCGAGGCCCTCCCCAAGGTGGTAAAGGGGAGGGTCCGGGAGGTTCTCGAAGACGTGGACGAGCTCGGTGTCGCGGACGAGCTCGCGCAGCGGCTGGGGCTGGACGGGGCGTTGAACAAGGACGTCTCGGACCTGAGCGGCGGCGAGCTGCAGCGCGTGGCGATCATCGCGGCCCTGTCCCGGGAGGCGGACTTCGTCGTGCTGGATGAACCGTGCAGCTACCTGGACGTGCGGGAGCGGCTCACGCTGGCGAGGCTCCTGCGAGATATCGTGGAGGAGCGGGAGATCCCCATGCTCGTGATCGAGCACGACCTGGCGACGCTGGACTACATCGCGGACGTCGTCCACGTGCTCTACGGCAAGCGCGGTGCCTACGGTATCGTCTCCAAGCCGATGGGGGTCGGCAAGGGCATCAACGCGTACCTGAAGGGGTACCTGGAGGCGGAGAACGTCAAGTTCCGGGACGAGGAGGTGGTCCTGCCCGAGAAGCCGGCGGACGCGGAGGCGGGCGAGCGAGAGACGCTGGTGGAGTACGGGCGGCTGGTGAAGGAGTACGACGGGGAGTTCCGGCTGATCGTCGAGCCCGGAGAGATCCGTGAGGGTGAGATCGTGGGCGCGCTGGGCCCCAACGCGATCGGTAAGACCACCTTCGTCAAGCTGCTGGCCGGGGTGTTGGAGCCGACGGAGGGCGAGCTGGACGTGGACGTCAAGGTGTCGTACAAGCCTCAGTACCTGGAGGTGGACTCCGAGGAGCCCGTGCAGGTCGTTCTGAAGCGAGCGGCCGGGGACGAGTGGGGCTCGAGCTGGTACCGGTCCAACATCCTGGAACCGCTCGATCTGGAGTACCTGCTGGACCGACCGCTCAACGAGCTCAGCGGCGGCGAGCTGCAGCGGGTGGCCGTGGCGGCGGCGCTGTCCCGGGACGCGGACCTGTACCTGCTCGACGAGCCCAGCGCCTACCTGGACGTGGAGGAGCGGATCAACGTGGCCCGGGTGATCCGACGGGTGATCGAGGCTCGGAAGGCGGCAGCGATCGTGGTGGACCACGACCTGCTGCTCCTGGACTACATCAGCGACCGGATGATGGTCTTCGACGGTGAGCCGGGGCGGGAGGGTCGAGCGAACCCGCCGGAGGGTAAGCGTAAAGCCATGAACAGGTTCCTGTCCGAGCTGGACGTCACGTACCGACGCGATCCGGAGACGCGACGCCCCAGGGCCAACAAGCCGGGTAGTCACCGGGACCGCGAGCAGAAGAGGCGGGGCGAGTACTTCTACGAGTCCGGATGAAGAGGCTCGGCCAAGCCGAGGTCGGATGAGGAGAGAACCCGGGACTGACCCCTGAGATTATAGGCGTCGAACCCGTCGTCGGGCGGGGATGACGAAGTCCCGCAGAGCCGATCGATGAGGGGAGGGGCCCGACCGACCCGCTACGTCTGAAGGAACCTCGCCTCGCTGCGCTCCACGAACTCCCGGCACACTTCCTCCGGCTCCCCTTCCATCACGATCTTCCCGTCGTCCAGCAGGATGGCCCTCGTGGCCGTCTCCTCCACGAACCGGACGTCGTGGCTCACCAGGATCGTCGTGATCCCGCGCTCCTTGACGAACCGCTTCAGCGAGTTCGTCACGCTGCGCAGCGTGACCGGGTCCAGGTCCCCGAACGGCTCGTCGAGGAGCAGGATCTCGGGCTCGGTGGCCAGCTCCAGCGCGATGGCCACCCGGACCTTCTGGCCGCCAGACAGCTCGCCGAACTTCATGTCCAGAACCTCCATGGGCAGGTCGAAGGCCTTGAACACCGGCTTGGCGAACTTCTCGACCTCCTCCGCCGGCAGCTTCGGGAAGAGCTCGTCCAGCACCTCCGGGCTTAGGTCCAGCTCCTCCAGCCGCGCCTCCGCCTCCTCCCGCGGCAGGTCCGTCAGCGCGTAGAGCACGTCCAGCACCTTTTCACTGATCCCAAGCTCCTTGGCCCGCTCCCGCGCCCGCTCCAGCACGCTCGCGCTCTTAACGCCGAGCCGACCGGCGAGCAGGTCCCGGACCGTGGCGTGGTGCACGTACCCGAACTCCTGATGCACGATCCCGATCCGTCGCCGCGCCTTCATCCGGCCGTAACCGAGGTCCGTCATGCTCACCCAGTCGCCGTCGATCAGCACCTCGATGTCCCCGTCGTCGGGCAGCTCCACCCCCGCGATCATGCGCAGCAGCACCGTCTTACCGGCCCCGCTCGGACCGACCACCGCCAGCACCTCGCCCCGCCGCACCTCCAGGTTCACGTCCCGCATGTGCAGGGTCTCACCGCAGCGCAGCAGCTGGTACCGCTTCTCAAGGTCGGAGACTCGCAGGACGACCTCGTCCTCCGGCTCCGGCTTCGGCGCCGGCTCGGGCATCCCGCGCGTCAGCCGCTCCACGGCCTCTCTCGGCGAACCGCGCAGGACGTCCCTCCCATCCTCGATCAGCGTCGCCGAATCGCACAGGTACTCGATGACCTCCGTCAGGTGCGAGACGACGATCACGGTCAGCCCTTTCTCCTCGTTCGCCCGCTTGATCGCGTCCAGCAGCTGCTGCTTCGTGCCCGGGCAGGCCATGGCCGCGGGCTCGTCCAGGAGTAGAACCTCCGGATCCTTGGCCAGCTGCCTCGCGAGCAGGAGCCGCTGCTTCTCACCGCCCGAGAGCACCGGGGCGTAGTGGTCAGCCTTGTGCTCCAGCCCCACGATCCGCAGGTACTCCAGCGCCTCCTCGTACAGCTCCTCGTAGTCCGACGTATCCTCGGGCGGTAACTCCTCCACGCCCGATCGCTTCCAGTACAGCTTCCGCATCACGTTCTCCGCCGCGGTTTCAGGCCACAGACCGAACTCTCGCTGCGGGTGGATCGCGGTGACCTTCCTCACCTCGGTGAACCTGGACTTCGGCGCGTCCGGCGTCAGCTCGATCCCGCAGATCTCTACCCTGCCCT